>LXNJ01000556.1_pt1 | contig 25473 bp, 35 predicted proteins | sample 809081 | NCBI WGS metagenome assembly LXNJ01 (sample SAMN04870510, study PRJNA318959) | sponge metagenome | biome: sponge; feature: marine sponge reef; material: water | host: Petrosia ficiformis | place: Greece: Milos, Mediterranean Sea | collected 2013-05-29 | depth 5-7 m | reverse complement strand
ACTATAGATTTCCCCAAAATTACATTAAATTTCATTTTTTTTTCATTTTTTGCTTGCTTTTTTTAAAAAAACTTGGTAAACTATCCATGTTTAGCTATATTTAATATATATTAATGTATAAAAATATGTCTTAACATGAATAATTTCGTGAGACAATGCAATAATACTTGGTTTAGACGATCAAGTTATCTTGTCCTCTTTAACAGACACTCGCGACCATGGCGTGTCATAGACAAAAGGAGGTCTAAGATGTATCGTGATTTTCTTACGAATAAGTGGTTTCTTGGTGGCGTTGCGTTCTTGATTGTGTTGCTGTAGCGTGCGTGTTCTGGTATCGGCACGATACATCAGCTGAGAGAAAAAGCAGAGCCGATCCTAAAAAATGCTACGCTAAAGATAGCATTATGCTAAACGTAACGAAACCTATTGATGAGAGACAGGCTAAAACAGTTTTTTATAAACCGTTTTTATAAACCGTTATAATGTCTAATGAAAAAAGTTTGTATGACCACCAACCATATTTTGTACAAGGGTAGTTAAAAATGAAGTGCCGACATATCAATACCGCGATCCAGAAAGCGATTACAGCAGATACTTGTTATTTAAACAGAATTTGCTCACGCGGAATATTCGGTGTTTTAATAGTTTTTAACTATAAGTTATTACACCCCCCCCCCCTTCAGATTCACAATCGTTAATTTTATTAGTTTACAAGTTCGTATTGCAGACATCGGCAGCGCCGATATTTTCGCGCCCGCACGCGCACCCCGTCTCGCACAGAGTGTTTCGTCGCGGGCTTTTTAGTTTTACTTGAAAAATATTAACGGAGGAGATACAATTGTGAAAAAGAAACTTTTATTAAAGGTAGGGTTCACCACAGCATTTATTGTCTTCATTGGCGGAGGGCTGCTCTTTAGCACAATCACAATGATTGATGCCACACAGACAGATAAACCTGTTTGCATAGAACAACCCCGAATTGGCTGTACGATATTAGAAAAACAGGAAACACCATGTCCAAAACCAATCATATCACCTTGCACACGCGAGGTAGAAAAATAAAGGAGAACCGTAATGAGATTCTTTAGAAATAACCGGTATTGGATACTCGGTATCGTCATTTGTCTGATAGTTGGGAGCGTTATTATTGTTCAACGCGGACAACAACAGACAGCAGAGGCAGGTAAAATCACACCTGATATTGCGGAGCAGACACCCGATACTGCCAAATCACCGCCTCCTGGTGAATTAGCGAATTTAATTTGGTATGATTCTCCAGAAGAAGCAATCAGTTATGCGCTGAAGGCGCTGCGTAATAATCCTCAAACAGATGGTACGCTTTTACATGCAGATGGTGCGCGTTTGCATGCTGTTTTAGGTTTTGCATATCAGCGATTAGGCGACTATAAAACGGCGTGGGTTCATCTGAAAAAAGGGCAAGCACTTACTGAGCAATGTCTTTCTTGTTGCCCAAGTCCTGATGCGGACACTCCACCCGTTGAAGCTGTCAAACACAATGACTATTCTGCCCATATAACAGCGATAGAGTCTGGTAGCCCACTGATACAGCGGTAACGGATGTCGAGTTCTACTCGTGATAAAGCGGCATCGTATGAAGAATTAGAAGGTTTTCTTAAGTGGGCGGGTGCGATTATGAGGGACACGCCGATTACAACGAACAACTTTCTCGCGAAAGAGTTAGAATCGCATCTGCTTGGTCAAAAGACGACGTTTCATCCCGAACGTATCACCCGTGCTTTTGAACTGATGGAACGGCACAAGCAAAGCAAAGGTATGAGACTTCTTCAGCAAAGTGATCCACCTCTTGCGCGCGAGGTGATGCGTATGTTCAACAAGAAACGAGGTCCGGGATAACTGATACGCGAGGACCACGGACCTATTTCTAACAAAGGAGGAATGATATGTTACGCGATATTCTCACCAATAAATGGGTTATTGGTGGTTTTGGCTTCCTGATTGTTTTCGGTATAGGCTGCTACTTCTGGTATAAACATGAGATGGCACCCTATAAACAAGACGCAGCCGAGACTACCGAAGTCGCCCGCAAATGGGAAGCCACCCAAAAAGTGGATATAAACAGCAAGGTGGAACAGGCTGCTGGCAAACCTGCGGAAAGCACAACGCCAACCATAGAGAAACCGCTACCCCAAAAAATAGGGACAGTGGCGGAACATACCGAAACGGAGACACAACAGCAATCTGAAACGCCAGTGAATACCGCAGACGTTTCTGAAGATGTGTCAAAGTCACCTTTCGGCTTCGGGCCCTACCCAAAAGTGCCCGAAGATTATCCATCCAGAATAAATTGGGATAATAGAGATACCCCTTCATTAGAGCTCCTGAGCCGTGTGCTAATTAAGTTATGGACAGAGGGAGAAAAAGATTTTAGGGGCGGTAGCACCTACAAAGGTCTAATCCTGCCTCACTACAATGACGCTGTTTATGTCAACTGGCATGAATACAAAAAGTCAGACGGAACAATAGTTCGAAGAGCCACAACGAAAATATCGGGTCCTCGTGTTAACTATGGTGGGATAGACTTTTTAAATCCACCGCCACATATCCGTGTTTTAGATTTAGCAACTTCCGGTATTGATCCATATCAATACCTCGATTTACCTTATAGAAAGGAGAAAAATGATGAATAATAAGTTTTTCGTTTTTGTGCTGTTTACACTCTTCACAGGCGTTACAATCTTTATGTATAGTGGACACACAGATGATCCCAGCAGTTCTAGTGCGACCTATCCCGTTGATTCCAGTTTGCCCTCAGTATATGCCGATGTTCACGGTAATGTACTGGAAGTCGGTGGTGGATTTGATACAGATATTCATGTCCACGGTATCTGTTATGTAAGTGATAATCCCGCACTCAATTCGGATGCTGCGGGGAATTTTACCCTCGCTCTTACAGTAAGCGAACCTGACGACGATAAGTGGGGGCGTGATAATTTTCAATCCAATGTCCTCCTCCAAGGTAGTTTTACAGATGGGATTCGTATGGAAGGTGACGTTACTTTTGATGTGGCGGGTCTACATGCAGACGATGTAGGTTGGACAGCAGGTGCTACTGTCGAACTCAAGGTAAGCAACAGCGACGATCGTGTTATTTATAGGGACTACGATGAAAAAGAGATAAACGACGTAGGAGAGAATCCAGACTGGGAAGATGCACAGGATGATGTTGGAAGTGGTGATGACACCATCGCAGCCGACCCCCCTCCAACCCCATCGCTTGCTGCGTGTGGTATTCATGAGGATTGGCAATCTGGAGATCATTCGTGGGTAGCCGTTAACAGTTGGTCGATGCATTGCACCTCACATGGATTCTATGCGTGTGAGTCACATAACCATTCACTCCAAGCGAGTTGTTATGAGACGAATTCTAATGGTGATTATTGCACGGTGACAAGTTTCTATGCGTGTGAGTCGCATACGCATGAATATCCGAATAGCGATGACACAGACACCGGTGATGGTGGTTCATATGGTTGTGATAACAATGCCGAATATGACTATTGCACAGACACTGGCTGGTGCTTGGCGGGATCAGGTGAGTTTGAGATAGGTATGTGTGGTCATCGTTGGTGTTGCTGTGCACCTTAATAATCCGCATCAATAGGGCGTTTCACGTTGTCTATTCATACTGGCAGGTATCTATTGCGATACCTGCCTATTCTTTTTTCGCATAACTGAGGCAGATACTATCCACATGCGAATAATACCAAATTAACGAGAATTGTATTGTTTTCACTGCCGATGGTAAGGGCGGGCACAGAGACCCGCCCCTACGATTTAGGGTAATTTGGTATAAGTTGCTCATTTGTATTGGTATAGCCTCGTGTATCATTGTCGCTACAATGAAGTAGGAAAAGAGGTCGTCCTCCATGGTAGTAGGATGCAGTTTTATTAAAGCATTTTGGCAATCCGTAAATTATGCAGATTTCATAACCTATCCATAAAAAGCGTATAGAATTTTTAAAATTTGCGTATAAATCATAAAAAAGTAACAATTTTACAATAAATATCTAATAATTTTCATAATTTTTCTAAATTAACTTGACAAAAGACAGAAATCAGATTATAATTAAAGTTTTGAGTGTTGTAATAAATTTGTTTAGAGAGAAACACAGGGGGCATTCGATTTGGAAGCAGTCTAACGTCGTTTTTCACAGCAACGTTAATGTGTTCAGTTGAGTTAAGAGCCCTGTGAGGGCTTTTTCTTTTGTCTATAGGTTATCGTATGTCAGTGAGGTGTAGAGATGCCAACGATTAATCAATTAATCAAAAAACCGCGCAAAAAATATCGTAAAAAAACGAAATCGCCGATCCTGCAGCAATGCCCACAACGTAGAGGTATCTGTTTACAGGTGAAAACGGTAACACCAAACAAACCGAATTCAGCTTTGCGAAAGGTAGCCCGTGTTAGGTTTACTTCTTCTGCTGATGAAGCGACCTGCTATATTCCAGGTATTGACCACAATCTGCAGGAGCACTCCGTTGTGTTAGTCCGTGGAGGCCGGGTCAAAGATTTATCGAATGTGCGGTACCATATTGTTCGTGGTAAATTAGATACAGCTGGTGTTGAAAATCGTCGCCAAGGTCGTTCTAAATATGGGGCGCGGAAACCCAGTTAATTGGCTGGCAATATAAATTTCATCGCTGTCCAAGAAAATACGATAGGTTGTAATATCGGTAAGAGAGCAAGTTATACTCGTAATTCTCTGGAGGAATGATACATGCCGAGACGTGGAAACGTCACAAAAAGGGAAGTAAGTCCCGATGCTATTCACAATAGCAAATTAGTTTCAAAGTTTATTAACCATCTCATGTGGGATGGGAAAAAAGGCACGGCACAGCAGATTGTGTACTCAAGTTTTAAGATTATTGAAGATCGAACGCAAGAGGAAGGCTTTTCCGTGTTTCGCACAGCTATTAATAACGTAAAACCTGTTCTGGAAATCCGTCCACGGCGTGTTGGAAGCCAAACGTATCAAGTGCCGGTTGATGTAAAAACTGACAGACGTACAACATTAGCAATTAACTGGATTATCCAATCAGCGAGAAACCGAGGCGAAAAAGGTATGTCTGCGCGGTTGGCAGGTGAACTTTTGGATGCATCGCAGAATGAAGGTGACGCAATTCGTAAAAAACAGGAACAACACCGAATGGCAGAAGCCAATAGAGCCTTTGCACACTATAGATGGTAAGCAAATTAAATTTAAAATAACATTTTAAAATAACATAGAGAATGATGAGATGGTGTCGTAGAGATTGAATAAACAAGGAGTCATTAAGCTGTGTCGGACAAAAATCAGAGGGTGCCCCGTCGGTTAACCCTATCGCATACGCGAAACATCGGTATCATGGCCCATATTGATGCGGGCAAAACGACTGTAACCGAACGCGTCTTATTTTATACGGGTAGAGTATATCGTATCGGTGAGGTTGACGATGGCACGACTACAATGGATTGGATGGTGCAGGAACAGGAACGCGGTATTACGATTACTGCTGCGGCAACTACCTGTAACTGGAAAGACCACCATATTAATATCATTGATACGCCAGGGCATATTGATTTTACGGTTGAAGTAGAACGGTCCCTGAGAGTTCTTGATGGGGCAGTTGCTGTGTTCTGTGCAGTTGGCGGCGTTGAACCGCAATCCGAAACCGTATGGCGACAAGCGGACAAATACGAAATTCCTCGCATTGCTTACATCAATAAAATGGATAGAACCGGCGCAGACTTTTTCCGAACCGTTGAAATGATGGGTGAACGCTTAGGTGCAACTGCGGTGCCTATCCAACTGCCAATCGGTTCCGCTGAGCAATTCAGAGGAATTGTTGACCTCATTTCAATGAAAGGGCAATTGTGGGATGAAGGAAGTCAGGGCACTGTTATTCATGAAACCGACATCCCCGCAGAGATGGAAGAAATGGTGCATGAATATCGGGATCGGTTATTTGCAGCAGTTGCAGAATGGGATGATGAACTGTTGGAGAAATACCTTGATGGTGTTGAAATTACACCTGAAGAAATTAAAGTCGGGTTGAGGCAAGCGGTACTGAGTAGCAAAGTTGTCCCAGTGCTTTGCGGAAGTGCATTAAAAAACAAGGGAGTTCAACCGCTTTTGGATGGTATTGTCTCTTATCTGCCTGCTCCGACAGATGTCAAACCGGTCGTTGGGTTTAACCCGAAAACTGAGGATGAAGAAACTCGCCCTGCAGACAAGGACACACCATTCTGTGCGCTTGCTTTTAAAATTACCACTGACCCACACGTTGGAAAACTGACCTATCTTCGTGTCTACTCCGGTGTTCTAAACAAAGGTGCTACTGTTTACAACAGCAAAAGTGAAAAATACGAACGCGTTGGCAGACTGATGCAGATGCACGCTAACAAACGGGAAGAACATCAATCCGTTAGTGCTGGGGACATCGTTGCTGCGATTGGATTAAAAGATTTAAGTACTGGTGACACTATTTGTGACCCCAAAGCACCAATTGCTTTAGAAACAATGGTGTTTCCGTTACCTGTTATGTCTGTGGCGGTTGAACCTCGTTCGCAATCAGATATTGATAAGTTGAATCTTGCGCTCTCAAAATTGGCAGAGGAAGACCCAACTTTCAAGGTTCATCAAGACCCAGATACAGGCCAAACGCTCCTATCCGGCATGGGTGAACTTCATCTTGAAATCATTGTGGATAGGTTAGTCAGAGAGTTTAATGTTTCCGCTAACGTAGGTTCGCCTGAAGTTGCCTATCGGGAAACACTACTTAAACCAGTAAAAGCCGAAGGCAGATTTGTGCGGCAGTCAGGTGGTAAGGGACAGTTCGGTCATGTTGTTATTGAGGTTACACCACTTGAAAAAGGTGCTGGTTTTGAATTTAGCGATGAGACTAAGGGTGGGGTTATCCCACAAGAATATATCTCTGCGGTTCAAAAAGGCATTAAAAATGCAATGAATGTTGGCACTTTAGCCGGTTATCCTGTCGTTGATGTAGGAGTGCGTCTTGTAGACGGTTCTTACCATCAAGTAGATTCGTCAGAGATGGCGTTTTCGATTGCTGGTTCAATGGCGTTCAAGGAAGCTGCAAAACAGGCAGGATCGGTATTACTTGAACCGATCATGGAAGTTGAGGTTATAGTCCCTGATGAGTACCTCGGGAAGGTAATTGGTGATCTTAATTCTCGGCGTGCTCATATTAGAGACACAGAGGTGCATGAAAAATCTCGAATTCAAGTAGTTCGGGTAGACGTGCCGCTATCTGAAATGTTTGGTTACGTCAAGGCGCTTCGTTCGCTGACACAAGGACGTGCGAACTATTCTATGGAGTTTGGTCATTATAGAGAGGTCCCAGCAAGCGTTGCGGAGGACTTGATCACAAGCACGACATCAACATCATAAAACCGAAAAAGCATTATAGTGCGTTCACTTTAGAAACTATATTGAACGCAGGTAATTTTGACGGAATGATTTCAAGCAAGATATTTGCTGACATAGCGAACATCTGATATTGATTACATCAAAAAATAAAAATAACATGCCACGCGATATAATAATCGCAAGGCTTTTGTGAAAGTCCGGAAATATTCGGACACAGTGAGACACGTTGTGCGCCTACTAAACGCACCTATGAGAACATAGAAACAACTCGGGTTTAGCGATATTTAAAACCCTTTATATATAACCTATAATTGGAGTTTGGACAGAAATGGCAAAGCAAGCTTTTGAAAGGACAAAGCCACACGTTAATATTGGTACTATTGGCCACGTTGACCATGGTAAAACAACGCTTACAGCAGCAATTACTATGGTCTTATCAAAACTCGCTGACAAAGACTATGTCATGACCTATGAGGACATTGACAAGGCACCCGAGGAAAAAGAACGTGGTATTACAATTAACACCGCTCACGTTGAATACGAGACAGAAAACCGGCACTATGCTCACGTTGACTGCCCTGGCCACGCGGACTACATCAAAAATATGATTACTGGTGCTGCCCAAATGGACGGTGCCATTCTGGTTGTTTCCGCAGCAGACGGTCCCATGCCGCAGACACGTGAACACGTGTTGCTCGCAAGGCAGGTGAACGTTCCCTCCTTGGTTGTCTTTCTTAATAAGGCAGACATGGTAGATGACGAGGAATTGCTTGAGTTAGTTGATCTGGAAGTTCGCGAATTGTTAAGCGAATATGAATTTCCCGGTGACGATACACCCATCATCGCAGGTTCCGCTCTTGAAGCCATGGAATCCGCTGGTGATCCAATGAGTGAACAATGCAAACCGATTCTTGACCTCATGGCATCTGTTGATGAGTTCATTCCAGAACCGGTGCGGGATACAGAAAAACCTTTCTTGATGCCGATAGAAGATATCTTTACGATCAGTGGACGTGGCACTGTTGTTACAGGTCGTGTGGAGCGCGGTACCATTGAAATCGGAGATACTATTGAAATCGTTGGTCTTCGCGACACCACAGAGACAGTTGTGACAGGTGTTGAAATGTTCGGCAAGTCCTTGGACGAAGGCCGTGCTGGCGACAATATGGGGGCGTTATTACGAGGCGTTGATCGGGATGAAGTTGAACGTGGACAAGTCTTGGCAATCCCTGGAACGGTTACACCGCACACCAAGTTTGAAGCAGAAGTCTATATTTTAACAAAAGAGGAAGGTGGACGCTGGAATCCGTTCTTTAGTGGGTATCGTCCGCAATTCTATTTCCGGACAACAGACGTTACTGGTGAAATGAATCTGGCTGAAGGCATTGAAATGATTATGCCAGGAGACAATGCTCAGATTACTGTAGAACTGTCTAAGCCGATTGCTATGGAAGAACAACTCCGATTCGCTATCCGTGAAGGTGGACACACTATCGGAGCGGGTGTTGTCTCTAAAATCCTTGAGTAACGAGCAGGTCTTTGTAGGTTCCGTTCCTCAGTTAGTTTGGCATACAATGTGTTTATGTATCTTGTCGGGATGTTCTGGCTAACAAAACAACGGTTGATTAGTTAAGATAGTTTTGACAAGATACTTACTAAGTATAAGCTAAGAAGATACACATCGTTACTTACAAAGAAGGAGTTAATAGATGGACAATCAAAAAATTCGCATTCGGCTCAAAGCGTTTGATCACCGTTTACTTGATCAATCTGCGAAACAAATTGCAGTAACCGCTAAACAAACTCAAGCGAGAGTTTCCGGTCCGATCCCGTTGCCGACAAAGAAGCACATCTATACTGTTCAACGTTCGACGTTTAAGGACAAAAAATCTCGGGAACAGTTTGAGATGCGGATTCACAAACGGTTATTGGATATTTTGGAAACCGCCCCAAAGACAGTTGACGCGCTGATGCGGCTTGATCTCCCCGCTGGGGTTGATGTCAAAATCACATTACTCTAAGGGAGGTAAGGAATGGTTAACGGAATTATCGGCAGAAAAGTTGGGATGACTCAAGTCTTTGAAGATTCTGGTAAATCTATTCCAGTCACTGTGATTGAAGCTGGTCCCTGTCCGATTGTTCAAGTGAAAACGCAAGAACGTGATGGTTACCAAGCAGTTCAGTTAGGGTTTGGAAAACGGAAAGAAAACAAGTTTAACAGCCCTGTTCGTGGACACTTCGCTAAAGCAGAGGTGCCCCCCACACAAGTGCTTCGGGAATTTCGGGTAGAAAGTCTTGATGGTGTGGCAATTGGTGACACTGTTGATGCAAGTTTATTTTTAGAAGGTGAACTTGTAGATGTAACCGGCACTTCAAAAGGACACGGGTTCACCGGGGTTGTTAAGCGTTGGGGATTTAAGGGTGGTAGAAAAAGCCACGGCGGTGAGCAAGACCTGCGTCGTCCAGGGTCTATCGGTGCAAGTGCTACTCCTTCTCGTGTTTTTAAAGGAAAGAAAATGCCTGGGCGCTACGGTGCTAAACGGCACACCGTCCAAAATTTGGAGGTTATCCAAGCCGACGCTGAGCGAAATTTGTTGGTTGTTAAAGGAGCGATCCCAGGACCACCAAATGGATTCCTTTTAATTAGGAAAGCTGTTAAGGCTTCTGGAACAGACAGTACTGAAAGTTAACTTGGCAAATAATTATTCACTCCAACCCCAGCGACTTCCAGAGAAGAGCAGGGGTAATTCATGCCAAGTTCAGCACATCGGAGAAATATACAAAAGATATGGCAACTTTAAACGTACACAATCGTTCAGGAGAAGTGCTTCGCGAGAAAAACCTTGCTGACTCGTTTACGCACGCTGAGGTAAATACAGCTGTCGTTCATCAATGTGTGGTAGCTTACCTTGCTAACCAAAGGAGCGGCACGGCTTCAACGAAAAGTCGTAGCGAAGTTACCGGAAGCGGTAGGAAATTATATCGCCAAAAAGGTACCGGTAGAGCGCGTGTAGGCGATGCGGGGTCTCCCATTCGGGTACACGGTGGTGTTGCATTCGGTCCGAAACCTCGCAGTTATCGTCAGCGTACCCCTAAACAGGTCCGTCATCTCGGTTTAAAAAGTGCTCTTGCCGATCAGTTTCAAAATGAACAGTGTGTTCTGATTGAAGATTTCACACTTGAACGCCCTCAAACAAAAGAGATTGTGGCACTCTTAGACGCATTGAACTTGGAGGGAAAGGTCTTGTTCGTTCTTGACGAACACGATCCGAATATCTATCTTTCCCTACGGAATATCCCAAAAGTGAACAGTTGTACTTGGGATATGCTCAATATATATCAAGTGCTGTGGCATGACAAACTCGTCATCACTGAACGTGCCGCAGAAAAATTGGAAGCGAAATTCGTAAGCTCCGAAGGTTAATCTTATGAAAGATAAGTATCAAATTATTTTGAAGCCTCATATTACAGAAAAAAGCACGCTCCTTCGCGAGGATAATAAGTACTCGTTTGTTGTCAGTCGAAATGCAACGAAAACGGATATTCGCCGTGCCGCTGAGGAATTATTTGACATTCAAGGGAGCATTATTGACGTTCATACGATGCAAGTACAAGGCAAAATCAAGGGGAGAATGAACCGTTACCAACGCGGACGGCGTCCCCATTGGAAAAAAGCAATTATTACGGTAGAAGAAGGAACTCGGATCCCAATATTTGAGAGTATCTAAACTTAGTTTTCGTTCATTTATGGTGCCGTGTGTCGATCGCCGAGTCTCATAAAAGAATGTTTTAACGAGAGGAATTGAGAGTGGCAAAAACATATAAGCCCTTCACGCCGAGTCGGCGGTTTATGACTGGGTATACATTTGAAGAAATTACCCGCCAGAAGCCCGAGAAATCACTTGTCAAAGGTGCTAAGAGGAAAGCCGGTCGTAATAATACTGGGCGTATGACGGTGCGGCGGCGAGGTGGTGGACACAAACGCCGATATCGTGTGATTGATTTCAAACGAGATAAATTTGGTATTCCAGCAAAGGTTGCCGCAATTGAATATGACCCAAACCGTTCTGCTCATATCGCGTTGCTCCATTATGCAGACGGCGAAAAGCGGTATATCCTGGCACCTGTTGGTCTTCGGGTTGGTGATAGTGTTACATCTGGTCCGGACGCAGAAATCAAAGTCGGAAATGCTTTACCCCTTGAAAAAATACCTTTGGGTTCTTCCATACATAATATAGAGATGCAGCCCGGTAAAGGTGGTCAACTCGTTCGTAGTGCTGGTGGAGCGGCGCAATTAGTTGATCGTGAAGGTAAATATGCCCGAATCCGTTTGCCTTCCGGTGAAGTGAGACTTGTTCTTGTAAATGTGATGGCAACTATCGGACAGGTTGGAAATGTTTCTACCATCGTTATCGGTAAGGCGGGTCGTTCAAGATGGTTAGGAAAACGCCCAAAGGTTCGAGGTGTCGCAATGAATCCGGTCGATCATCCGCATGGTGGTGGTGAAGGTAAAAGTTCAGGTGGAAGACATCCAGTTACACCTTGGGGTGTGCCCACGAAAGGGTATAAGACGCGAAACCCGAAAAAGAAATCTGGTCGCTATATTATGGGAAGGCGTAAATAAAGGAGAGATTTAATGCCGCGTTCTATTAAAAAAGGACCTTACGTTGACGCTAAACTTGCAAAGCATATAGCAGAGATGGAACAATCTGGTAGCAAACGTGTGATTCGCACGTGGGCTCGCAGTTCTACTATCACACCGGAATTTGTAGGGCATACCGTCGCGATTCATAACGGGAAAAAGTTTTTTCCGGTTTATATCACAGAAAATATGGTTGGGCACAAACTCGGAGAATTTGCTCCGACTCGGACTTTCCGTTCTCACGCAGGTGGTTCAACAAGAAGATAATTTTCATATTGTTGTTTATATCAGAATTAAGTGTTTTTTATATTATAGTGAACTTTGAAATTATTGGGACACTTTGATAAACTTGTCTTGGAAAGATAATGGACAATAGAAGTTATAGCACAAACTTTTAGTTTGTGCCTTATGAGACGCAAACTAAAAGTTTGCGCTACAGAAGTGTCCCATTAATTATAGGTTTTACTATAAAATCCACTTACTGTTTGATAAGTTGTTATCAAGTAATATAAAGCAAGACATTGCACACGAATTGTGCTTAAAGTTTTGTTAGGAGAAACTAATGGAAGGAAGGGCAAAGATTCGGAACGTTTCGGTAGCACCGCGAAAAGCACGACTTGTTGCCGACTTGGTTAGGAATCAGTATGTTGACGATGCGTTGAATCAACTGCTCTTTACACATAAAGCGGCAGCTCCAGTAATTTACAAGCTGATTCAATCCGCTGCAGCGAATGTCCAATACCAAGACCCCGCAGTGGAAATTGCAAATTTATACGTCAAAGAGATTCGTGTTGATGAAGGAATTACACGAAAATGGATACGCCCCCGCGCACGAGGTATGGCAAATCGCATTTTTAAACGCCAGAGCCATATCACTGTTGTCGTGGATGAGGAGAGTGAAGATGATGGTGAGTAATCAATACCACAGCATATCCTCCCGAAGTCAAATATGGGGTAGTGTCCAATAGGAGGTTTATGTGGGACAAAAAACTCACCCGCGTGGGTTACGCTTAGGAATAATTGAGACGTGGGATTCAAAGTGGTATAGCGACAGAGATTATGCGAAATGGTTGCATGAAGATTTTAAAATTCAGCAATACATCAAAGAGCAGTTGGAACGTGCTGGTATTTCGCGAATTGAAGTTGAACGTGTTGCGGAAAAATGCACAATTAATGTACATACTGCGAGACCGGGTATTGTGATTGGCCGTCGAGGTGTTGAGGCAGAAAAATTAAAAGTGGAACTTGAAAAACTAATTGGTCGGCCGGTCAGAATTGAGGTCACCGAGATAAAAGTTCCAGAACTTGATGCTCAACTCCTTGCTGAAGCAGTGGCAACACAAATTGAACGTCGTATTAGTTTTAAGCAGGCAATGCGCCGAAAAATTGCGGACTCAATGCAAGCTGGTGCGCAAGGCGTAAAAATTATGGTTAGTGGTAGGCTGGACGGTAAAGAGATAGCCCGTTCTGAATCCAGTCTTGAAGGTCGCGTGCCGTTGCATACACTCAGGGCTAATGTTGACTACGGGTTTACTGAAGCGAATACAACCTATGGGAAAATTGGTGTCAAGACTTGGATTTTCAAAGGTGAAATCCTTGGTGTGCCAGAAGCATTAAGTGGAGAATCGAGTACCCGTCGCCAACAGAGTGGTAGACGAGGCAATACGGGAGACTCCCGTGCTGAAAATCGGCAACGAAGCAACCGAAATTCAACCAGCAGGCAACGAAATAGACGAAGACAGCCAAGACGAAACAACGAGCAAGAAAGGAACTAACCTTTTTCAGTGCTTGTGTATTATAAAATTGATTGAAGGAGTAATTCAAATGTTGATGCCGAAACGGGTGATGCACCGGAAAGTGCACCGCGGAAAACGTCGGGGAAAACCGCGCAGCGGTTCACAGATCAGCTTCGGCGAATACGGGTTACAAGCGATGGAAGCCGGTTGGATAACAAGCAACCAGATTGAGTCTGGGCGGGTTGCCATTACACGACACGTACGTCGCGGAGGGAAAATATGGATTAAGATATTTCCTCATAAACCTGTTAGTAAAAAACCTGCTGAAACGCGGATGGGAGGCGGAAAAGGTGCTCCAGAATTTTGGGTTGCTGTTGTTAAACCTGGGCGGATCATATATGAATTAAGTGGGGTTTCACGTGAAGTTGCCAAAGAGGCAATGGAACGTGCTGCTCACAAATTTCCTATTAAAACGAAATTTGTCGCGCGGAATGAGGTATAGTATATGAAGGCGCATGAGTTACGAACCAGGTCTACTGAAGAATTGGAAAATGAATTAGAATCTCTTAAAGAGAATCTTTTTAACCAAAGAGCTAGGAGCATCCTTGGACAGTTGGAAGACACAAGTTTTCCCGGAAAAATTCGGAAAGACATCGCGCGTGTAAAAACCGTTCTGCGTGCTCGAGAGTTAGAAACCGAGAATTAAAAGATTGAGATAGGACAATTAGTTGGTATTGTTTCAACGCTTACAATATACATTCGTGTAGAATCAGAAAAGTATTTGAAGACAAACACCTCTAACTGAATGTCCCTGAAAAAGGATAAATTGAACGTGGATAAACGAAGACACCGAAAAATCCGAACCGGCACGGTTGTGAGCAATCGCATGGAAAAAACTGTAAACGTGGCGATAGTTCGGAGTTATCAACATCCGCTTTACAAAAAAGTTGTGCGTGCAACAAAAAAGATTCTGGCGCACGACGAACAGAATAATTGTAAAGTAGGTGATGTTGTAAAGGTGATTGAAAGCCGCCCACTTAGTCGACGCAAACGATGGCGGGTGCAATCTATAATATCAGCGGCACAGTCTGCCACTGATTAATTGGAAGGAAGGTACGGCAATGGTTCAAAATTATACGCGATTAACCTGCGCCGATAATACTGGTGCCAGAAATCTAATGTGCATTAGTGTGCTTGGGGGTACCCGACGCCGTTATGCACGAGTCGGTGATATAATTGTGGCGAGTATTAAAGAGGCAACACCGAATACACAAGTTAAAGCTGGCGAAGTGGTTCGTGCTGTTGTTGTCCGCACTGCCAAAGAATATCGTCGTCCAGACGGTTCTTATATCAAATTTGATCAGAATGCAGCAGTTCTTGTTACACCGGAAAATGAACCACGAGGAACACGTATTTTCGGCCCGGTTGCTCGTGAACTCCGCGAAAAAGAGTTTACAAGAATTGTCTCTTTAGCCCCTGAAGTGATTTAGGAGGTCGTATTATGTCTAAGAAAAAGCTGCATATCAAAAAAGATGATTTAGTGTTGGTCTTGAGTGGTCAAGACCGAGGAAAGCAAGGCGTTGTGTTGGAGGTAATTACAAAGAAAAATAGAGCTATTGTAGAAGGCATTCATTTTGTGAAATGTCATTTGCGGCCTAATCAAACTGGCCAAGGCGGCGTTGTGGAACGTGAGGGCACCATCCATATCTCTAACTTGAAAAAAGTTGAATGATAAATTCCACTGAAATATCAAATTAACAACTTATTTTAAGGTCTTTGTATAACTTAAAAATACATCGTCACGCTATAGGATACGAGTTTAATGAGTCAATTTAAAGCATTTTATCAAACAGAAGTTGCTCCGGCATTACAGAAGGAGTTTACTTACAAGAATGTAATGCAGATTCCGAAATTAGAAAAAATTACGTTAAATATCGGGGTCGGTGTAGCAAAAGAAAACCCAAAGGCGCTGGAAGACGCAGTTGAAGAGTTGACGCTTATTGCCGGTCAACGTGCAATTATCACACGTGCAAGGAAATCCATATCTGCCTTTAAAATCAGAGGCCCGTCGAGAATGTCGCGTACCCCTGGTGATGCAATCGGGTGTAAGGTCACACTTCGACAGAATCGGATGTATGAATTTCTGAACCGCTTAATTAACGTTGTGTTACCTCAAATACGCGATTTTCGCGGTGTTTCCCCTGATGCTTTTGATGGGCGTGGGAATTACTCGTTGGGTTTAACAGAGCAACTCATCTTTCCAGAAATCGACTATGACAACGTGAACGATATCCGTGGTATGAATGTGACGGTTGTGACAACCGCTTCAACCGATGAAGAAGCACGCGCGTTGTTACGTGAATTGGGCATGCCTTTTCGTGAGTAACACGCGGTATATTCTCTGAAAGTTACGATTAAAGGAGTACTATAAGTTGGCAAGTAAATCATGGATTGCCAGAAATCAAAAAACCCCTCGTTTTCGGACGCGGAAATATAGCCGTTGTAAAAGTTGTGGACGGGCGCGTGGGTATCTGCGTAAGTTTGAATTATGTCGTATCTGCTTTCGCTTGTTCGCGCGAGCGGGAAAAATCCCTGGCGTGAGAAAGGCGAGTTGGTAAGAAGGAGATTTTTGATGTCAATGACTGACCCGATCGCGGATATGTTGACGCGGATACGTAATGCTAATATGGCTGGGCATGAGCGCGTTGAGATATCAGCGTCCAAGGTTAAATTGGAAATCGCCCGTATTTTATCTGAAGAAGGTTTTATCCGAAATTACCGTTTGATTGAGGACGGGAAACAAGGAATTATACGCATCTACCTGAAATACGGTGCAAACAATAAAGAAAAAGCTATTACTAATCTGAAACGAATCAGTAAACCCGGAAGGCGCGTTTATAGAAAGTCAGACAAGTTGCCTCGGGTTTTTGGCGACTTGGGGATTGCTATTCTGTCAACATCGCATGGGGTCAAAACCTCAGTTGAGTGCCGGCGCGCCAAAGTTGGTGGTGAAGTTCTTTGCTATGTTTGGTAATTACATGTTGAGTACTTCACAGCGTCTCTACAAGTTGAAAATGTAAATTGGAGAAATAGAATGTCACGCATTGGACAAATTCCGATTCCAATTCCAAGTTCGGTGAAAGTTGCTTTCAACGACAGTGAGGTCCTGATAGAGGGTCCCAAAGGTACATTGAATTGGATTATCCCACAAGGAATTGATGCGAATATTGAAGAAAACGTTATCACGGTCACACGCGCTAACGATGAGAAACAACAAAAAGCATTACACGGTTTAGCACGCAGTCTCATCTCGAATATGGTGACAGGTGTTTCGGAAGGTTTTGAGAAGAAATTGCGCGTTGTTGGCACAGGATACCGTGCCGAGGTTAATCGTCAAAATGTTTTGACCCTTGATGTTGGATATTCACATTCTGTAACCTTCACGCCTCCAGAAGGAATAACATTAACTGTTGAACCTTCGGAGAATATTGATGGTCAGACGCACACTCCTATTCTGGTGAGTGGAATTGATAAACAAGTAGTAGGGCAGGTTGCTGCTTCTATTCGTCAAGTTAAGAAACCCGAAACCTATAAGCCTTGTAAAGGTATCCGGTACGATGGCGAGCGCGTCCGCGACAAAGAAGGAAAGGCTGCTGCTGCTGCTGGATAGATAATATTGAACACTATAAAGAGGCGCGTTATCAAGTATAACTTTAGAGTTTAGCTGTGGAGGAAATCCGTTGGAAAAGACGAAGAGAAAACAGATGAGTTATCTGCGGCGCAAGAAAAGAGTTCGCCGCAAGATCAACGGCACAAGCGAGCGTCCCCGACTCTCTGTAAATAGAAGTTTAAAACATATCTATGCCCAAATTATTGATGATGAGAATGGTAAAACGCTTGCCCATGCTTCCAGTTTATCCACTGAAGTAAAGGGAAATACCTCAGACAGTGGAAAAATACAAGTTGCTCAAAGCGTTGGTCAACTCATCGCGCAAAAGGCAAAGGAACATCAGATTGAGGGAGTTGTATTCGACCGCAGCGGTTATCTTTATCATGGTCGGGTTAAAGCCCTCGCTGAAGCTGCAAGGGAAGAGGGACTCAAGTTTTAACTGTCCGGGGTTTGCCCCTTGAAAGGAGACTTTTTTGCTAAAGGAAAAAATCAATCCTGAAGATTATGAATTTGAAGAGCGACCTATTGACATAAATCGGGTCATGCGTGTTGGTAAAGGGAGAAGAACCCCAAGTTTTAACACCCTCTCTGTCGTTGGCAATCGAGACGGCATCGTTGGAATCGGTTTTGGGAGTGCAAGCGAAATTGCTGGTGCGCTTCGGAAAAGTTTCGCCGATGCTCGGAAAAACTTGATTCGTGTGCCGCTGTCTGATGGAACTCTCCCGCATGAAATTATCTGTGAATTTAAATCTGCCAAAGTTTTACTTAAACCGGCGAGTCCCGGGACCGGTATTATCGCTGGGCATGCTACGCGCGCAATTTTGGAATATGCGGGTGTCCGAGACGCACTTACAAAATGTCTCTCTTCAAGAAATGTCAAGAATATTGCTGAGGCTACGATGATGGGTTTGAAAAGTCTCAAGGATGTCAATGAAGTGGCACGAATTCGAGGCAAAACAGTTGAAGAAATCTTACATAAACGAACTAAAAAATCTAACAACTGAGTCTACTCAGTCACATCTAAGGAATAATAGATTCAATGAAACTCAACGAACTCAAACCTGCCCCTGGGTCAAACCGTAACCGAAAACGTGTTGGTCGTGGTCGTGGCTCCGGGTATGGTGGCACCTGTGGTCGTGGGCATAAAGGACAAAAATCGCGCTCTGGCAGTTCGATCCCCGCTTGGTTTGAAGGTGGTCAGATGCCTTTGGTTAGACGTCTTCCAAAGCGCGGTCCCCGGAGACTCGGACATAAACGTATAGAGTACGATGTCGTTAATATCAAAACCCTTAATCTATTTGATGAGGCGGTTGAGGTAAATCCTGAACTCCTTCGCGAAGTCGGCATCATCAAACGAAAAAATGCTCTCATAAAAATACTCGGGGACGGTGAACTTGACAAACGGTTGAACGTGCGCGCACATCGCTTTTCAAAATCAGCCATTGAAAAGATTGAAGCTAAAGGCGGCACAGCCGAGGTGATTTAAGTGATTAAGCCAATTCAAAATGCTTTTAAAATCCCTGAATTACGCAAGCGCATTATTTTTACTGTATTACTTTTGATCGTTTATCGACTCGGCGCTCACATTACGCTGCCTGGAATCAATGATGGCGCACTTGAAGATTTCTTTAAACAACTCATGGAAAGGAATGAAGGGACAGGAAATGTTCTGGCGTTGATCAACATCTTCTCCGGTGGTGCATTCAGCCAGATGACAATCTTCGCACTCGGTATTCAGCCCTATATCAGCGCGTCAATTATTATGCAGCTACTTGCTGTTATTGTTCCATCCCTTGAAAAACTTTCTAAGGAACCGGATGGGCGCAAGAAAATTACCCAGTACACCCGCTACGGTACCGTTCTCCTCAGCATTGTCCAAGGTATGATGATTACAATTCTGTTGAGAAACCCAGGACAACTCATCGGAGGTGGTGCTGGTACTATAGTAGACAATCCGACCATCTGGTGGCATGGCTTGGCGGTCTTAACACTGACCGCAGGCACTGCTTTTGTCATGTGGCTTGGTGAACAAATTACTGAACGCGGTATTGGACAAGGGATCTCAATAATTATTACTGTCGGTATTATGGCAGGATTCCCAAATGGTGTAGCGACTGTCTTCAGTAGCCTTATTAATCCTACAGGTTTTGGACTTGCTCAACTTGCTATGTTACTTGCTCTTATTGTCATCGCTGTGGCAGGCACAATCTTTATCCATCTTTCTGTCCGCAAGATTCCAGTTCAATACGGACGGCAGATACGAGGTGGAAAAGTGTTTGGTGGACGCGCAATGCACTTGCCGCTGCGTGTAAATACTGCAGGAATGATTCCTATTATTTTCGCTATCACGTTGATGACGTTCCCAGGCGTACTTATCGGTATGTTGCCACAAGACTGGACATGGGTCGCGGTTTTGGTAACCTTGATGGATCCGGGAAATCCAACCTTTTTGTATCTCTCTATTTATGCGTTGTTAATCATAGGATTTACGTATTTCTACACAGCAGTCCAAATTAACCCTGTCCAAATGGCAGAGGACTTGCAGAAATACGGAGGCTTTATCCCTGGACTTCGTCCTGGAAAACAGACAGCAGATTATATCAACACCACGTTAACCCGTATTACGCTCCCTGGTGCTTTGTTCCTTGCAGGAATTGCTGTAATTCCTATTTCTATCACCAGTTGGCTTGGCGTTGGTGGAATGGTTGAAGGTGCTTCCGTTTTGATTGTTGTAGGCGTTGTATTGGATACCGTGTCACAAATTGAATCTTACTTAACGATGCGTCATTATGATGGATTTTTAAAAGATAGACGTTTGAAAGGACGATCAAGAAGATAACAGCACAACACCACAGACATGTCCGCTGTATAGAAGAACTTGGTTGTGAAGTGCATTTACGACAAACAAATTTGAAGGAAAAACTATGAAAGTCCGACCATCTGTCAAGAAAATGTGTAACCGTTGCAAAATTATTAAGAGAAAAGGCGTTGTCCGCGTTATCTGTCCTTCAAATCCGAAGCACAAACAACGACAAGGATAATCTCGTTCTACATATAAGGAGGAAACCATGGCACGTATAGCAGGAGTGGATCTACCTCGTAACAAACGGATTGATATTGCGTTGACTGCTATTTACGGTATTGGTCGTTATACAGCATCGCAGATCGTCACCGATCTTAACATTGACCCAGCTAAGAAGGTTGATGCTTTAGCTGAAAATGAAGTCAGTCAACTCCGAGATAAAATCACAGAAGAATATCAGGTTGAAGGTGACCTGCGCCGCGAAGTTGACCAGAATATTAAACGGCTTATGGATATTAACAGTTATCGTGGTCTACGTCATCGACGGCAGTTACCTGTGCGAGGACAACGCACAAATACGAATGCCCGCACACGTAAAGGTAAAGCACGTACGATTTCTGTAGGTAGAAAAGCGAAAGAAACAGCACGCAAAGCCGGTTGATTTATACAGCGTTTCGCATCGACGCTATTTCTTTTTTGCAAGAAACAATCGCTGCGAACGTGCTGTTATATATTAGTGGAGCTCGTTTTAGAGCAACTTGTTTACGGACGCTGCGTATTCTACAGCGTCTCAAAAGTTTTGTAAAGGAGAAACAGTTTGCGTTCACGAAGACGGGAACGAAAAAATGTGCCTGAAGGCATTGCCCATATCCAGGCTACGTTCAATAATACAATTGTGACTATCACCGATCCTAACGGCAATACAGTTGCTTGGGCGAGTGCAGGAATGACGTTCCCTGGTTCGCGTAAGTCAACACCCTTTGCTGCACAACAGACAGCCGAAGCATGTGCCAGAAAAGCTATGGAACACGGTATGAAACGGGTTGAAGTGAGAGTCAAAGGTCCCGGATCAGGGCGAGAATCGTCAATTCGCGCGCTTGCCGCTGCGGGCCTAGAAATTACTTTGATGAAGGACATGACACCTATCCCACACAACGGGTGTCGTCCCCCGAAAAGACGACGGGTGTAAACCAAGGAGATACATGAGTAGATATTTAGATTCTGTCTGTAAGTTATGCCGTCGAGAGGGTGAAAAACTTTTTCTGAAAGGACGCAGGTGCCTCGGCCCGAAATGTTCCTTTGAACGGCGGAGTTATCCACCTGGCGACCATGGGCAAAAACCCCCTACACGCGCTCGTGGTGACTTTCGACGGCAATTACGTACCAAACAAAAAGCAAAGCGAATCTATGGTGTTTTTGAAAAACAGTTTCGCAACTATTACTTCAAAGCGGCACGCCAAACCGGCATCACTGGCGAGAATTTAATCGCTCTCCTTGAACGCCGCTTAGACAATGTGGTTTATCGATTGGGGTTTGCGACATCACGGAAACAAGCTCGACAATTGGTGAAACATAACCATTTCACTGTCAATGGGAAGCGCGTCAATATCCCTTCCTATCTGGTTGAAATCGGAGATGTTATCACCCCACGCGAAAAGAGTCGCGAAAGCATCACGATTCAAGAGGCATTAGAATTTTCAAAGCAACGGGGCGCACCAGAATGGCTCGAAATTGATTCTGATAAGCCTGAAGGACGAGTGCAAGGATCCCCAATTGTTGAACATATTGCAGCAGAGTTGGACACACAGCTAATTATTGAATTGTACTCTAAATAGTGCCTAACTAATTTGCCTCTTGATTGTCAATCCGAATTTGATCTACCCGACGACCATGGACCATACGATATTCGTGGTTGATTCGTTCAAATTCGGAATCGGTAAGCCGGCGGTTCGCCATAGCAGTATAATATAAAATACTGGAATTCACCTTACCTTTGTAAAACTCCAAGAGACAATTCAAGTTGTTTTCACAACTTCTTACTGTTATGGACTTTACTTGTTGTTTAGCACAACTCTAAATGATTACCGTATATAGACGTGTCCGGGATAACAGATAGTTATAACGAGTACATACTGGAAAATAACATTCACTGTTCCGAAAAGCCACTTTATTCCATGCACAATACCCGTGAAGGAAAATTGTTTCTGGCTGAAACCTGTTTGACTCTGCTTATTAGAACAACTTAAGCTGATAGGAGGAAATCGATGGATAGATTGCGTTTAACAATGCCCGAGCGTCTGGTAGCCGATACTGAAACTTTACAGCCAAATTATGCGGAGTACACCGCAGAACCTCTTGAACGGGGATTTGGGACTACTCTGGGCAACTCGCTTCGTCGAGTACTTCTCTCTTCAATTAAAGGAGCCGCCATCACTGCCATTCAAATCGATCAGGTCAAGCATGAATATTCGACTATTCCAGGGATTCATGAAGATGTAGTCCAAATAATTCTTAACCTCAAGGCAATCCGGTTTCGGCTTTTACAAGACGAACCTATGATACTGGAACTCACCGCGAGTGGTTCAGGAGAATTGACAGCAGCGGATATTCGTCCAAATTCACTCGTTGAAATTATCAACCCCGACCAACACATCGCGACACTTGATACGTGTCAAGGCATTGATATGGAGATCCAGGTCCAAACAGGACGCGGCTACTCACTCGCAGAAGACCATAGAGACCCTAAACAACCCATCGGATGGATTCCGGTTGATGCGAAATTTTCACCTGTCGAAAAAGTTAACTTCTCGGTAAGTGAAACGCGGGTTGAGGATGTGACTAATTTTGATCAACTCAATCTCGAAATCTGGACAGATGGAAGTATCACACCGAAGCAGGCAATTACACAGGCAGCGGATATTTTACGCAGTCAACTTGATATCTTTACCGAATTCGACGAAACCTACGTTGAGCCAGAACTCGAAATTGACGAAGCACAAATCTTGAGGAACAGATATCTCGCTAAACCTGTTGCTGATTTGGAGCTTTCTGTCAGGGCTGGAAATTGTCTTGAAACCGCAAATATAAAAACTATCCGTGAACTTGTCGTCAAAAATGAAAAAGAGATGTTGGAATACAAAAATTTCGGTAGAACTTCTCTGAATGAAATCAAAGACCAACTTGCCAACATGGGGTTATCTCTTGGAATGGACTTGAGCGATGACGAAAATGATAACACGGATGAGGAGGAATCAGAATAATGCGCCATAGAAAACGTGGTAGAAAATTAGGGCGTACCACAAGCCACCGAAATGCCCTTTTCCGCAACCAAGCCACTGCACTATTTGAACATGAACAAATTCGGACAACTTTGCATAAATGCAAGGAACTTCGACGCGTCGCGGAAAAAATCATTACACTCGCAAAACAGGACACTTTACATGCACGCCGACGCGCTGCACGACTTTTATATGGAACGAACCTACGTTATACCCCACGTCGAGGGGAGTCGGGGGCAATTCAAAAGCATGCTATCCTTCAGAAACTTTTTGAGGACATAGGTCCCCGGTACCAAGATAGGAATGGTGGTTATACCCGTATTATTCGTGGTGAATTGAGACGCGGCGATGGTGCGCAAATGGCTTACATTCAACTTGTTTGATAAATGCCATCATTATAAAAAATTGAGGTCGGAGTTTCAACTCCGACCTCAATTTTTAAACAGCGTCTACAAGGGATGTACACATATTTTTGAATTTACTATAAAAGCATGAATTAAAACCGATATGCTCCTGAAACGAAAACTCGATGTGTATTCCGCTTCGTCGTCAAATCATTCCTATACTGCTGCCAATTACCCAACATATACGCAAGATCGAATTTCAGAGCATCCTCAAAAATTTTGCCTACACCGACCGTCAAGAAATCGCGTTCATTTTCAACTTCGGTATCTGTAAACGGAATCGTATCGCGGAAATAGCCGACACGTAGATGTGTATCAATGATAGGTATACGGAATTCGGCACCCAGCCTCGCCTGTAAAGTTGTTGCATAGAATTCCTCAAAATGATTCTTTGAGATGTCTTCAGCTGGTGTCGGATCATAACGTGTCTGTCGCCAATCTGTTAACTGAATATCACCCGCCAAAATCAAATGTTTATCTAAAAGTTTGAGTGCAATTCCTGTCCCAATCTCAAAAGGTCTTTCAATATCATACGCCAAAGCACCATTTGCAGGATCAGACGCCTCTTCGCCATCATCATAAAATATAACGGTATACTCACGCCAAAGCTCTTCAACTGCCAACTCTGTCGGGGCAACCAATGTCACACCGAGACTGATTGCATCTGTAAAGTTGGCTAAAATTCCGACTCGCCCACCTACGCCTGAGTATTCCCGATCAATTTCGTCATCAAATCTAAAACGGGATAACTCGCTATCAACGTTCAACGCGTCGGTAGCCGTTGCATCCAATTGGTTACTGCTACGTCCATTCCAAAAGTCAACGGAACCTCCAATTAGAAAGTTCTTAGTGACATATACACTTCCGCCAAAACTCCAAATCCCAATGCCTCCTGAGTTTATGTTGGTTTCATCAACTAAAAGTCCACTATAAAGGTTGCCTGAACTTGGGTCAACTCCTTGAATCGCTGTCTGATAATCGAAGTTTTGGGGACGATTATAGCCGAATCCTATTGCGAGTCCGCCCTGTTGGGTGTGGAACGGATAAACAAACCCAATTGAATTCGGACGTACCCGTGAACGACTTGTCCCAGTAATCTCATCGCTCGAGAAAAAACTATCAGTGTTTGCAGTGTTATGTGAAAAACTTGTGAAGAATTCAAATTTCTGAATTTGTGCCATCCCTGCAGGATTCCAATATAGTGATGTGAAATCATCGGCAAGTCCCAGAGAAGCACCGCCCATCCCCATTGACCGCGCACCTACACCAAATGTGTTACCAATTGCGATCTCCTCCACTTGTGCTGGACACATCACTGTAAACAAACCCGTAACAAATAGACAGATAAAAACACCCAAAATTGTACGTTTCATTTTATATTCTCCTTTATTTTCCGTATTTGCTTGTTTTTAATCACCTTTGCATGATGGTCATAGGTACCCACTACCTAAAGGTAGGGGCTTGTGCTTCCTTGCGACTGCGGTTTTCTCAGAGAGTTGACCGTCTTAGTGTCGCTCCACTTTAGGCA
>LXNJ01000555.1_pt1 | contig 25568 bp, 21 predicted proteins | sample 809081 | NCBI WGS metagenome assembly LXNJ01 (sample SAMN04870510, study PRJNA318959) | sponge metagenome | biome: sponge; feature: marine sponge reef; material: water | host: Petrosia ficiformis | place: Greece: Milos, Mediterranean Sea | collected 2013-05-29 | depth 5-7 m | reverse complement strand
GGGAAGGAGCGGCGCCCCGGGCAGCCGGATCGCCGGATGCGTGGTGCTCCGCCGGGCGTCCGAATCGGGGTCACGGCGGTCCCGGAGACGCCGGAGGTCTCCGGGCGAGCCGCGCCGGACCGTTTCCAGCAAGACGCGGGTCCGGAGGAAGCGGTCGGAGGAGGGTGCCGTCCACGTCGAAGGAGACCGCCTCGACGTCGCGGAGCAGCATGCGTTTCGCCCCGGTGCGCGGGGCGGCGCCGGCCGGAAGGCCGGCGGTCCCTCCGCGGCGCGCTATTCGCTCCTCGTGAACTTGCGGACCATCTGCTGGCGGACCTCGCCGCCGTAGACGCCGCCCTGGGCGTCCACCGCGATGCCCTCCGGTCCGCTGGTCACCGGCTCCGCGCCGGCCTCGAGGTCGGACACGTCATCCGGCAGGTAGTAGTGGATCGTGCCGTCCACGGCGCTCCCGACCCGGATGCCCCGGCCGAACCCCGGGTTCGCCTCGGAGGTGGACTCGGAGTCGGCCACGTAGATGGTGTCGTCGGCGGTGATGAAGACGCCGCTCGGCCGGCCGAACTGCAGCCACTCCTCGATGAAGTTGCCCTCCTGGTCAAAGAGCTGGATCCGGTTGTTGCCCCGGTCCCCCACGAAGAGCCGGCCCATGGAATCCATTGCCAGCGCGTGCGGGTCCCGGAACTGTCCCGGCCCGGTCCCGGTCTCCCCGAAGCTCATGAGGAACTCGCCGTCCGCCGAGAACTTGACGATCCGGTTGTTCCCGCCGGAGTTGTGCCCGTCGGCCACGAAGATGGTTCCGTCCGGCGTGACGAGCACGTCCGAGGGCATGTTGAACTGCCCGTCGGCGGTCCCGGCAACCCCCGGCTCGCCGAGCCGCATCAGCACTTCGCCGTCGGGGCTGAACTTGATCACGAAATGGCCGAGGCCCTCCGGCACCCGTTCGTCGGGCACGAAGCCCTTCGCGTCGGTGACCCAGACGTTCCCCTCGTGGTCCACGAACATCCCGTGCGGCCAGGCAATGAGGCCGGCGCCGAAGCTCTTCAGCGCTTCGCCCTCGGGGCTGAAGAGGACGACCGTGTCCACCTCCGGCCGGTCACCGCAGAAGTTGGCGCCGCACCGCTCCGCCGCCCAGATGTTGCCGTCCGCGGCCGGATAGATCGCGCTCACGGCGCCCCAGGTGCGGTCGCCGGGAAGATCGCCCCACATCGCTTCCGCGGAGAAGGGATTCGGGAAGTCGTCGTGCTCCGAGACCATCGCCTGTGGCTCCGCCGGCTCTTCCATTTCGCCTCCGCCGCAGGCGGCGGCGCCGAGCAGGAGTCCGGCGCCGGCGAGGGCGGCTACGGCGGTTCTCAGGATGTTCGTGAAGTGGCGCATGAAGTCCTCCGTTCCGCCGATGGCGGATCGTGAATTCTAGGTTCGAGCCGGCGCGGGACCGGTCAGCGCACCGAGACCGATATCAGGAAGATGTAGTCGGTGGGCGGGATGCGGGTCGCCCGGGCCGGAGGTTGCACCTCGAGGACCCGGATTTCAAATCCCCGGAAGGTAACCACGGCCTCTCCGCTCGGCGGAATCTGTACCCCTGCGGAGCCCTGCGACTCCGAGGTCTCGAACTCCATGATCACCTGCAGGAACCCCGGCTCGTCACAGGTGGACTCCGGCGGACAGCGGCCGTCGACACCGATCGACTGCACGCTCAGGTAGAGGTAGTCGCTCGTTCCCTGGACATAGCCGAGATCGCCGGCCCGCAGCGGGAAGCCGGTATTGAGCGGCGCCTGAAAGTCGGGGGCGGGCAGGGCGCCGGGGCTCGTGCCGGTATTGCACGCCCCGAACGACAGGCCCGCAGCGAGCAGAGCGCCGAGGGCCGCGGTGCTCCGAAACCCGGTCATCACGGGGATTCTAGGTCGCGAACGCCCGCTGTACGCCGCCATCTGGATCACTGGACTCGAGGGATTCGGGAACTCAGGGGAGCCGGGTGAGTTCGTCGGCATCGAAGACCGGCAAATCCCGGCGCACCGATCCCCGCAGAAGCTGCATCCCGGAGGAACGGCGGAGGAAACGCCCGATGACGTAGCCGGGAGTTCCGGCCTCCTTCAGGCGATCCAGCAGTTCCCCGGTCTCGGGCTCGGCGCAGGCGATGAGGAGGGCTCCGGAACCGATGGCCCCCAGGATGTCGAGTCCGAAGTGGGTCATCAGGCGTTTGGACTCGTAGAACCGGGGAATCTCGGCTTCCGCGAGCACGGCGCCGAGGTCCGCGGCGTCCGCCATCTCGCGGACTGCGGTGGCGACGCCGCCTTCCGTGACGTCGTGCATGGCGTGCACGTCGACCATGCCGGCCGCGATCCGCGCCTCTTCCACCACGCTGATCCCGGGATCGGTCAGGAAATCCGCGGCGCGGCGCTGAAAGTCGTCCCCGAACACCCGGCAAACCTCCTTCTCCCGCTCGGCGGCGACGATCGCCGTCGCCTCGATCGCGATGCCCTTGGTGACGACCAGCATGTCGCCCTCCCGGGCCCCGCCGCTCGGCTTGACCCGCTCGGCGGTGGCGACCCCCACCATCGTCCCGGCCACCACTTCGCGCCCGACGGCGGAAGTGATCTCCGTGTGTCCGCCGGCGGCAGTCGCGCCAACTTCCTCGCAGCCCCGGCGGATGCCGTCCGCGATCGCCGCGAGGCGGTCTTCGCCAGTCCCCGGCGGAACGAGCACCTGGGCGAGGAACCAGCGGGACTCGCCTCCCGTCGCGGCCACGTCGTTGGCGTTCACGATCACGGCGTGCCAGCCGGGGTCGGCGCTCGGGAAGGTGATCGGATCGGCCGCCAGCACGAGACGCGGCTCGCTTCCCGCCGCCGCCACGGCGGCGTCCTCGCCGGCCGCGGGACCGAGTTCGAGCCCGGCGCCTTCCCCGAGGCGATCGAGCATCTCGCGGAGCACGCGGGGCGGGATCTTTCCTTCGGGAAGTCTTTCCTCGGACACCCGGTTAGGTTAGTTTCCCCGGGGCCGGGTCATGCCCGGCAACGAGGTTCCAGCCCATGCGTCTTGTAGTGTTGGGTGCGGGCCGGATGGGGGAGCACCTCATCCGCCAGTTGAGCGGGCTTCCCGAACACCACGACATCACCCTCGTGGAACGGGACTCCGAAACCCGGATCCACCTGCAGCGGAAGTACGACATCGGGATCGCCGAGGGCGACGCCCGGGTCCCCGCCATCCTGACGCAGCACTGCACGGGCGCCGACGTGCTGTTCGCGCTGACCAACTACGACGCGACGAACATGCTCGCGGCCCTCACCGCCACCGACCCGGCGATCGGCGTGAAACGGGCCGTGGTCCGCCTGAGCGACCAGCGGCACCGGGAGAATCCGCTCCTCGCCGAGGGGGGCCGGCAACAGGCGATCGAGACCATCTTTCCGGAGGAGCTGGTCGCGGAAGAGATCCTGGGCATTCTCCGCTATCCGGGAGCGCGGTCGGTGCGTTCGTTCGGAGAAGGAGTGCTCGTGCTGCTGCGCGCGACTCCGCTGGACCCGACCGTCTTCGACCGGCCGCTGGAAGAGATCGACACCGCACCCCGCGGCTGGATGCTGACCGGGATCCTCCGGAGCGAGGGCGGGCCGCTCGAGATCCCCCGCGGCCGCACCCGCGTGCGGGAGGGGGACGAAGTCTTCGCGGTGGGACCCGCCGCCGAGGCGCGGAACTATCTGAAGGCGATCGGATTGGACCAGCGGCCGGCCCGGCGGGTCGTGATCGCCGGGCTCGGGCAGGTCGGTCAGCGTCTCGGGGAACTGCTGCTCGACGAGCGTGTGGACGTCACCGCCATCCGCCGGCATCCGACGTCCGGATTTCACCTGGCAACCCACACCATCGTCGGGGACGCGACGGACGAGGACATCCTGCAGGAGGCCGGAGTCGGCGGCGCGGACTATTTTGTGGCCGCCACCGACGCCGACGAGGTGAACCTGATGGCGGCGCACCTCGCCAAGAAGCTGGGCGCGCAGCGGACCGTGGCCCTCCACAACCGGGACGACCTTCACCAGGCCATGCAGGACCTCGGGGTGGACCATCCGATTTCTCCGGGAGAGGTCTCCGCGGGCGCCCTCATGAAGCTCCTTCACACCCGCGCCATGGTCCGTCTCGATTTCGTGGAGGGCGGGGGAGAGCTCGTCGAGATCGAAGTGGCTCAAGGCAGCCCGGCTACCCGGGCGCCGCTCCGCAAGCTGGGGGTTCCCTACACCTGCATCATCGGCGAGGTAGTTCGCGCGCGCTCGGCGCCCTTCGTGCCGAACGGCGACACCGAATTCGTCGCCGGCGACCGGGTGGCCCTCTTCATGAGCCAACACGCGGTCGGCAAGTCGGGCGAGCCCGATTCGCTCCTCTCGGACCTCGAAGAGCTCTTCGGCCGCCGCAACTGAGCCAGTGCGCCGGGAACCGTTCCGACTGCCTTTCCGCCTGTCATGACCCGCGCCGAAACGATCGCGCTGCTCGGCCGGCTGGCGGAGGCGCTCGGGCTGGCGTTGCTCATTCCCCTGGGCGTCGCGCTCGCCCACGGCGAGCCGGCCTGGCTGGCCTTCGCCGTGCCCGCAGCGGTGGGGCTCGGGATCGGGGCTCTCGGCCGCCGTTTCGCGCCGCTGATCGGCAAGTCGGGCTCGTCCACGGACGGCACCCGCGCCTACCGCTTCGTGGTGCTGGCCTGGTGCCTGTGCGCCTTGTTCGGAGCCTTGCCGTACGTCGCGGAGTTCGGCTTCGGCTTCTGGGTGAACGGCGTCTTCGAGTCGGCCTCCGGGTTCTCGACGACGGGGGCCACCATCTTTCCCGAGGTTGAATGGCTGCCCCGTTCCCTCCTGCTCTGGCGCGCGATGACCCAGTGGCTCGGCGGACTCGGGATCATCATCATCTTCGTCTGGCTGCTGGGCCGCCGCCAGTGGGGGGTGGACGTGCTGTCCGCGGAGGCTCCCGGCCCCACCGCCGAGAAGACCGAACCCAAGATCACCGAGACGGCGCGAGACACGGTCATCGTCGGGGCGGTCCTCACCGCGATCCTCATCGGGATCCTCCTGCTGCTCGACGTCCCGGCCTTCGATGCGGTCTGCCACGCGTTCACGACCCTGGCGACCGGCGGTTTCTCCACCCGGAACCAGAGCGTCGGGGCGTTCGACCCCGCCGTCCAGTGGGTGATCATCGTCTTCATGGTGATCGGCGGCATGCGCTTCGCCATCCACATCTACGAAGTCAAGCGCATCGTCGCCGGCGCCAGGCGGCTCTGGCGGCGCCTCCGGGACCGTTCCGGGAAGCGGGTGGCCGCGGCGCCGGCCGCGAGCTATTTCTCGGACCCGGAACTGCGCCTCTACATCGGGGTGGTCGCGGTCAGCACGGGGTTGCTGTTCTCGAGTCTCTACCTGATGGGGCAGGGGTCCATGGACGGCCTGCGCCAGGCGGCGTTCACGGCCATCGCCGTGATCACCACGACGGGCTACTCCGTCGTGGACTACAACCAGTGGACGGACTTTTCCAGGATGTTGGTGCTCGTCCTCATGTTTGCGGGCGGTTGCGCCGGCTCGACGGCGGGCTCGATCAAGATCCTCCGGTGGGTGATCCTGTTCCGGAAGGTGCCGCTCGCGCTCCGGGTGGCTACCCAGCCCCACACCGAACTGCGCGTCCACATCGGCCGCCGGCCGGTCGCCCTCTCGCTGAGTTCGACCATCGGAGAGGTCGTCCTCCTGTTCGTGGTGTGCGCCGTCGGCGGCGCCCTGGCGATCGCCGCGATGGGGGTGGACCTGCTGACGGCATTCAGCGCCGCCGCCGCCGCGGTGACGAACGTCGGCCCGGGGCTCGGGGGCGTGGGGCCGGCGGCCAGCTACGCGCACCTTCCCGACCCGGCGAAACTCATCCTCGCCGTGCTGATGATCGCCGGACGGCTCGAGATCGTCACCGTGGCGGTCCTCCTCCTGAGCCCGATCCGGTCGGCTCGCCGCCGCGTCCGGCAGGCGCTGTTCTGAGGGTGCGTCGGCTGGGCGCGCCTTCCGTCGAAATCCGGCCCGGCTCCCCCGGTTTCGTGGCGAAATCACACGATGTTGGCGTTCCGCTCTATGGGGAAGCCTCCTAAAATCGTCCGATGGCCGAACAACCTCAACAGGAAATCGAGGTACTGCTCGACGAGCAGCGTGCGTACCCGCCCCCGGAGGACTTCCGCAAGCAGGCCTGGGTTCAGGACGAGTCCATCTACCGCGAAGCCGAAGCCGATCCGGAGGCGTTTTGGGCCGCGCAGGCCGAACGGCTCGAGTGGAGCCGCCGTTGGGACCAGGTCCTCGACTGGAAGCCGCCCTTCGCGCGGTGGTTCGTCGGCGGCAAGCTGAACGCGAGCGTCAACTGTCTCGACCGGCACCTCGCGAGCGGCCGGGGCGATCGGCCGGCGATCTTCTGGGAGGGGGAGCCGGGTGACCGGAAGACGCTGACCTACGCCGACCTGCACCGGGAGGTCTGCCGCTTCACGAACGTCCTCCGCGGCCTCGGAGTGGGGAAGGGGGATCGGGTGGCGATCTACCTGCCCATGATCCCGGAACTCCCGGTGGCGATGCTCGCCTGCGCCCGGATCGGGGCGCCCCACAGCGTGGTCTTCGCCGGGTTCTCGGCGCAGTCCCTCCGGGACCGGATCAACGACGCCGAGGCCAAGGTGCTGATCACCGCGGACGGCGGCTACCGGCGCGGCGGGATCGTGCCGCTCAAGGCCATCTCCGACGAGGCGCTCGAGGACACCCCCTCGATCACCGGGGTGGTGATGGTGCGCCGCACCCGGCAGGACGTCCCCATGGTGGCCGGCCGGGACCACGACTGGGCGGAACTCATGGCGGGAGCCGCCGACACGGCCGCACCCGAGGAGATGGACTCCGAGGACATCCTCTACATCCTCTACACCTCGGGCACCACCGGGAAGCCCAAGGGGATCGTGCACACCACGGGCGGCTATCTCACCCAGGTCACCGCCACCGCGCGCGCGGTCTTCGACCTGAAGGACTCCGACATCTGGTGGGCGGCGGCGGACATCGGCTGGGTGACCGGCCACTCCTACATCGTCTACGGACCGCTCGCGCTCGGCGTGACCCAGGTCATGTACGAGGGGGCGCCCGACACCCCGACCCGCGCCCGGCTCTGGTCCATCGTGGAGCGCTACCAGGTGACCTGCTTCTACACCGCGCCGACCGCGATCCGCGCCTTCATGAAGTGGGGCGCCCAGCACCCGGCGTCACACGATCTCGGCTCGCTGCGCCTCCTGGGCACCGTGGGAGAGCCCATCAATCCCGAGGCCTGGGTCTGGTACCACCGGGAGATCGGGGGCGGCCGCTGCCCCGTGGTGGACACCTGGTGGCAGACCGAGACGGGGGCGATCATGGCCACCGCGCTTCCCGGGGTCACCACCCTGAAACCGGGCTCCGCAACCCACGCATTCCCCGGGATCTCGCTCGAGATCCTGGACCGGCGCGGCGAGCGCGTCGAAGTCGGCGGGGGGTTGCTCGCCATCACGAAGCCGTGGCCCTCCATGCTGCGCGGCATCTGGGGCGACGAGGAGCGATTCCGCGAGACCTACTGGAGCCAGTGGAAGGACATCTACTTTCCCGCCGACGGCGCCCGCCGCGACGAGGGCGGCTACTTCTGGGTGATGGGCCGGGTGGACGACGTGCTGAACGTCTCGGGACACCGCCTCGGGGCGGCCGAGGTGGAAAGCGCGCTCGTCGAGCACGAGGCGGTCGCGGAGGCGGCGGTCGTCGGCCGGCCGCACGAGATCAAGGGCGAGGGGATCGCGGCGTTCGTGGTGCTCCGGGAGAGCGCCGCGTCGCACGACGGTCTCGCGGCCGAACTGAAAGCCCACGTGGCCCGGGCGATCGGGCCCATCGCGCGCCCCGACGACATCGTGTTCGCGGCGGACGTGCCCAAGACGCGGTCTGGGAAGATCATGCGGCGCCTGCTCCGCGACATCGCGGCCGGCAAGGCGATCGGGGACACCACCACGCTGGCGGATCCGGCGGTGGTGGAAAAGCTCAGAGAGGAGTATGGCGATGAGGACTGAGACACCGAAGGTTCAGGTTTCGGCGGACGCCCCCGCGCGGGGCGGCTCGCTGGTCGCCTATCTGCTCGACGACGGCCTCGATCTCGCCGCTCCCCGGGCGGCGTGGGAAAACGACGTCGTGGCCAACGCGAGGCGCATCTTCGGGGACCCGAAGGTCAAGCGGGGAGTGGCCGGCCACGGCGGGCCGCGGAGCGCCTCCACGCTCGCGCTTCACACCCGCGCGACAAGCAACTACCCGGTGTCCGACGGCATCCGCATCCTGGCCGCGCGCGCCCTGCGGCACGCACGCGACTTCCACCATGCGGAGGTGGTCTTCTCGCTCCGGGGGGCCGACGGCGCCCGCTTCGCGGGAGCGGTGGCGGAGGGCGCCACGCTGGGCGCCTACCGGTTCGCGCGCTACTTCCAGGAGCCCGGCGACGCGGCCTCTCCCCGCGTGCGGATCGTGGTCGCCGAAGAAGCGCTCGATGAAGCACGGGAAAGCGTGGCCCGGTCGGGGCGGCTCGCGTCCGAAGTGAACCGCGCCCGGGATCTCATCAACGAGCCGGCGGAAGCGGTCACCCCCGAGACGCTCGCCCGGGAGGCGCACCGGATCGCCGCCGACACCGGGCTCGAGGTCCAGGTCTGGAACGAGAAGGCGCTCCGGGAACAGGGCTATCCCGGGCTCATCTCCGTGGGGCAGGGGAGCAACCGGCCTCCCTGTCTCATCGTGCTCCGCCATCGTCCCGACGGGGCCGGCGAAAGCGGCCGGCACCTGGCGCTCGTGGGGAAGGGCATCACCTTCGACACCGGCGGGATCTCCCTCAAGCCGCCCTCCGGAATGTGGACCATGAAGGGCGATATGTCCGGCGCCGCCGCGGTGCTCGCGGCGATGTCGGCGGTGGCCCAGGAGGGGGTCCCGGCGACCGTCACCGGGATCGTGGCGACCGCTGAGAACTATCCGGGCCCGTCGGCCACCCGGCCGGGCGACATCTTCCGCGCCCGGAACGGCAAGTCCGTCATGGTGGACAACACCGACGCCGAGGGCCGTCTCGTGCTCACCGATGCGCTGGCGCGCGCCGGAGAGGAGGGCGCGACCCACATCGTGGACGTAGCCACCCTGACCGGGGCTGCGGTGCGGGCGCTCGGCACCGGGGTCGCCGGAGTCATGGGGAACGACGCCGGCTGGGTGCGGGCGGTGATCGAGGCGGGCGAGCCCCACGGCGAGGTCTTCTGGGAACTGCCGCTCGTGAAGGAATACGCCGAGGAACTCCGCTGCGACTCGGCCGACCTCAAGAACATTGGCGGCATCAACGCCGGCACGATCACGGCGGCGCTCTTCCTGCAGGAGTTCGTGCCCGACGGAACGAAATGGGCCCACCTCGACATCGCGGGGCCCTTCATCGTCGAAAAGCCCTGGAAGTACTACCCGAAGGGGGCCACGGGCTTCAGCGTGAGGACGCTCTTCGAGACCGCGGCCCGCTTCGCGGAACCCTAGGAGCGCCGGCCTCCGGCCGGCATCGACCGCCGAGAGGCGGTCGAAACCGAATCACGCCAATCCGCGCTGGGAACGACGGCCCTCACTGGAAGAACTGGTCTGGAGGTCGGCGCTCCCAACCGCCGCTACCCCCTCAGTCCTCGCTGTCGTCGGTCGTGATCGCAGCCGGGGGCGCCGACCGGCTCCGCAGGTCGGCGATCAGGAGCCGCACGACCGTCCCGTAGCTGCGGACGCCGTCCGGGATCCGCATGGTGCGCAGGTAGGAGTCGTTCACCCGCCGCGCGGCGCCCCGGACCATCCCGCGGTGTTGGGCCCAGAAGGCGTTGAGGGCGTCCAGATCCCGGCGCGGCCCGGGGCCGAGAGCGGCCCAGGCCCGCTCCCGGTCCTCGGTGTCCGCGTGCCTCACGGCCGCCAGGAGGTGCCGGGCGGCGAAGAAGGATGCGGCATAGGAAAGATACGGATGCTGCCGCTGGCGGGAGAGGGCCAGATAGGCGGCGAAGCTCGCTTCCCCCTCGTGGGTGATGGCCCGTTGGTGCGCCTTCTCGTGAGCGGCGGTGAAGGCGACGGCCACGTCGGGAGGGCCGGTATTCACGGTGGGCTCGCCCGTGAAGGGGACGAAGATGCCGCTGATCCCGAGCCGCGACATGAGTCCCGAGAAGACGGCCGGCTTCACCGGACTCTGTCTCCCGGGGCCGGGATCGCCGGGAAGGTCGATCGCGTCGTACGCCTCGTCGATGGCGGCGCTCAGGGCGCCGAAGTCAAGGGGATTCCTGGACACCGCCGCGGCCGGAAGGCCGGCCAGCCGGTGGAAGCGGGTGGTTTCGGCGGCGACCGCCGTGGTCAGGCGGACGAGTTCGGATTCCTCGATCTGGCCGATGGGGAGGCCCAGACGGTGTTCGAGGCGGGGGCGGGCGTAGTTCAGGCCCCAGACGAGGACGAAGACCGCGTAGAGGGCGCCGGCGCCGGCGAGCGCGAACGCTGCGGTGTACACGAGCCGCCGGAGCACCGCGCCACGTCCGGGAGGCCGCGCCGCCGGCGTTTCCCGGGCCCGGTCCGCTTCCGCCGGGAGGGGTTGCCGGAAGCGGCCCGTAAAGCGCCAGGTGACCCGTCCGATCACGAAGAGCGCGGCTGCCGCGACAAAGAGTTCGGCCAGCGAGAACGGGACGAGGCCGCTGAGGAACGAAAAAACGCGGACGACCAGCGGATAGATGCCGGTGGTGTAGAGCGATTCCACGCGCTCGGGCGTGGTCAGGGCTCCCTGGAACAGGACGATTCCGAGAGCCCCGGCCCCCAGACCGGCGAGCACCAGGGTCCGTTGCCGCTGCGGACTCAAACGCCGCATGGGCGAACTCTAACCGGGCCGGTCGCGTGCGGGGCGCGACACGCCGGCGCCGCTCTCCGAGCGACCGGCGCCGGCGGGCTTCAGCCGGATTCGGGGGAGTTCGCCCCGGCCGCGGCGAGCCGCAGATGACGGGTCGCCAGCGCGTCGAATCCGATTCCGGGAGCCGTCAACATCCGCCGGCTCAGCCGTCTCGCCATCAGGCCGTTCTTCGTGTGGGGGCACTCCGGAGCGATGGTGTGCGTGAGTTCATGGGCGAGGACGCGTCCGAGGGCGACTCCGAGCCGCCGGGATTCGGAGCCGCTGCGGCGGCGCTTCGTTCGCTTCCCGTTTGCCGGGTTGCCCGAGCGAAGGGCGAGCGGTCCGCCGAGAGCCCGCTCGGCGGCCCCCAGCGACAGGAAGATGGACCGGCGTTCTCCCTCCGCGCCGATCGCTACCCCGATAGCTTCCGGCGGGACGTCCCAGCGATCCGGAAGCTCCGGATAGAGCGTTGCCGGAATCACCGCCGGTCCGCCGCGGCCTACGAAGCGGAGCCCGATCTCGCTCGCGCCGAAGGCGCGGACTACTTCCTCTTCGAGCTGGTTGCGGGTCTCCGAAGAGAGGAGGTGGTAAGGGTCGTAGAACCGCACCCGGAGCGGTTCCGCCCGGGGGACGGCTGGCATTCCGCTTTGGAGAACGAAGGGACCCGGAGAGGCAGCGGTGGAGTTCGAGGCGGCGAGGAGGATTCCGCCGAGGAGAAAGGACCGGAAACGGACGCGCATGTTTCCGGCAACGAGGCTCTCGCCGGCGGGTTCGGAATCGGGGGTGAATTCAAGGAATTGCGGGGAAGTTCTGGATTCCGCATTCAACGGGCTGGGGTGCATCCCGATCCCTCCGCCTTCTGACACCATGAGGGCGGCGGACCAATGAGCGGGGCGAACGGGGCGAAACCTGTCGACGTCCTCGTGGTCGGCGGCGGGATCGTCGGGCTGGCGGTGGCCCGCCGCCTTCAGGAGCGAAAGCCCTCGCGGTCGATCCTCGTGCTCGAAAAGGAGGCCGGCGTCGCCCGGCACCAGACGGGACGCAACAGCGGGGTCATCCATTCCGGCATCTACTACGCGCCGGGTTCGCTCCGGGCCCGGAACTGCCGCCGCGGGGTGGCGCTGCTGCTCGGTTTCTGCGAGGAACACGGCGTCCCCTACTCACTCTCGGGCAAGGTGATCGTCGCCCGGGGCGAGGCCGAACGGGACCGGCTCGCGGGACTGCTCCGGCGCGGCGAAACGAACGGTGTCCCCGAACTCCGGATGCTCGACCGGGCGGAGCTGAGGGAAATCGAACCCCACGCCGAGGGGGTGGCGGCGATCCATTCTCCGACTTCGGGAGTGGTGCGCTTCGCCGAGGTGACGGCGACGCTTCGGCGTCTTTTCGAAGCCGCGGGAGGGCAGGTCCGGACCGGCGCGCAGGTCATCGGGTTCGTCCGCTCCGCCGGCGGTGTCCGCGTCCTCACCACGAACGGGGAGTTCTCGGCCCGCCGGCTCGTCGCCTGCGCCGGACTCCACTCCGACCGCATCGCGCGGCTGGCCGGTGATGAGCCGGAGATCCGGATCCTGCCGTTCCGGGGCGAGTACTACCGGCTGCGGGCCGACCGTGCCGGCCTGGTGCGCGGCCTCATCTACCCCACTCCGGACCCGCGGTTCCCGTTCCTCGGCGTGCACCTCCACCGAAACCTCGACGGACACGTGGACGCCGGACCGAACGCGGTCCTCGCGCTGGCCCGCGAGGGCTACCGGCGCCGCGATCTGAACCTTCGGGATCTGGGCGAAATGGCCGGATTTTCGGGTTTCCGGCGCCTTGCCCTCCGTGAATGGCGGGTGGGGGTGGACGAGATCCACCGGTCGCTATCCAAGCGCGCCTTCACCCGGCGCCTCCAGCGGCTCGTCCCCGATGTCCGCGCCTCCGATCTCGTCGCCGCGCCTTCGGGGGTCCGGGCGATCGCCGTGCTGCCGGACGGCCGGATCGCGGACGACTTCCGCATCCTCCGGCGGGAGAACCGGACCCACGTCCTGAGCGCTCCGTCGCCGGCGGCGACGGCCTCGCTCGCCATCGCCGAGCAGGTGGCGGCGGTCGTCGAGGAGGAGTAGACGCGGGCTACGGCGCCACGGTCTTCAGGATGAACCGCGCCATGGTCTCCCGGAGGTGCAGGACGAGGTCCGCGTCGCGCACCCCGTGGCGCGACTTCGGATAGACCATCAGCTCGAAGGGTTTCCCCGCCTTTTGCAGGTCGTGGGTGAACTGGATCGTGTTCTGCATGTGGACGTTGTCGTCCATGGTCCCGTGGATGAGCAGGAGATCGCCGTGCAGGTCTCCCGCCGCCCCGCGCACCGAGCTCTTCCGGTATCCCTCGGGGTTCTCGTCCGGGGTGCTCATGTAACGCTCGGTGTACACCGAGTCGTAGTCGCGCCAGTCCACGACGCTCCCGCCCGCAATGCCGGCGCGGAAGCGGTCGGACCTGGTGAGCGCGGTGAGGGTCATGTAGCCGCCGAAGCTCCAGCCGTCGACTCCGATGCGGGAAGCGTCCACGAAGTCATGGGCGCCGAGCCAGTCCACCGCCTCGACGAGGTCGGCGAGTTCCTGTTCGCCGAAGTTGCCGTAGACCGGCCAGGTGGATTCGACCCCCTTGCCGGAAGCGATCCGGTTGTCCACGACGAGGATGACGATGCCCTGCTGCGCCAGGTACTGGAACCACATGCCGCGGGTGCCCGGCCAGGCGTTTCTGACCTGGGGTGCGTGCGGGCCGCCGTACACGTGGACCCAGGCCGGATAGGCGCGGGAGGGATCGAAGCCGTGCGGCCGCACCATCATCGCTTCGAGTTCCGTGCCGTCGGCGGTGGGGATCTTCAGCAGTTCGGGCGGAGAGATCTCGAACCGGTCGAGGTCCGGGACCTCGCCGCCGCCGAGATCGCGCACAACTCCGCCGTCCCCGGCCCGGCGCAGGGTCATGCGCGGCGGGCTGTCGAGGTTGTGGGAGACGGCCACGTAGTGGGGGACGTTCTCCGAGTCCGGGAAGTTCGCCTGGTGGGTGCCCGGCGCCTCGCTCAGCAGGGTGGCGCCGGACCCGTCGAGCGCTACCTTCAGGATGTCGGAGCCGAGCGACGAGCGGTAGGTTCCGGAGGCATAGGCGGCGCCGGCCGCTTCGTCCACGGCGTGCAGCCGGCGGACCTCGAAGCGCCCTTCGGTGAGGGGGCCGGCGAGTTCCCCCTCCGCTTCGTAGCGGTAGAGGTGCTTGAAGCCGGTGCGCTCGCTGAACCACAAGAAGCCGCCGTCCGCGAGGAACCGGGGGGAACCGTGCCCGTTCACCCACGGCCCCGTGTCCTCCCGCAGGACGCGGCCGGATTCCCCGGTGCGGGCATCGGCCCGGTGGAGATCGAGGAAGGTCTGGGTTCGATCCTGGACCTGGTACCAGAGTTCGCCGCCCGGTGAGAATCCGACGTTCACGATGAGGGTTTCCTGGTTGCCGTAGCCGCCGGGGTTGAACCACACCGTCTCGCCGCCCGACGCGGGGACCACGCCGAGGCGCACTCTCGGGTTCGGGTCGCCGGCCTTGGGATAGGGATAGACCTCGAGGTCGAGGTGGTAGGGGATGTGGTCCACCACCGTGAAGCGGGGAACGTCCCGCTCGTCGGTCGACAGGAAAGCGAGGCGGCTGCCGTCGGGGCTCCACCAGTGGGCGTAGAAGTTGCCCCTCCCGTAGATCTCCTCCTGATAGACCCAGTCGAGCTTCCCGTTCAGGAGATCCGGCCCGCCCCCGGTGGTGAGCTGGAGTTCGGCTTCTTCGAGTCCCACCACGTAGAGGTCGTTGCCGCGCACGAAGGCGATGCGCGCGCCGTCGGGTGAGAACCGGGGCAATTCCTCGGCTTCAGGAGTGCGGGTGAGGCGGCGGAGGGTTCCCCCGCCGGTTTCCCAGGTGAAGAGGTCGGAAGCGAGGTTCAGGAGCAGTCGCTCACCGCCGTCCGACAGGGTGAGGGACGCCGGACGGGCGGCGCGGGCGGCTTCGTCTTCCGGCAGCGAGAGCGTCTCCCGGAGCGCCGCGGCGAGGGCGTCCGCGTCATAGAGCGGCCGCGACTCGCCGGTCGCGGCCTCCACGACTTCCCACGAGCGCTCCGCTCCCTCGCCGCTCCCGGTCAGGTAGTGCGTGCCGCCGGTCATCCAGCGGATGCGCGGGAGGTCGGGCGAGAACGACAGCGCGTCCGGTCCGTAGAGGTGGCTCAGCTCGATGGGTTCGGTCTGGGCGGCCGCTCCGGCGGGAAGCAGCAGGGCAAGGATGACGACGGGAAGGACGCGGACGCTCATGGGCCGCGATTATCCGCCGTGGGAGCGGGGACCGCCGGCCCGCGGAGCGCACGCGCTGCTCGAGAGCGCAGCGGAACCGCACAGTCTCGCGCTCCTTTACGGCTGAGGCGATTGGGCGCCGGCCTCTCCGGCCGGCACGCGGCCCGGACGCTCGCCGAGACGCGCCCCCAGGCTTTTTCGGTCCCCCGACGGCGGTCCGCACCCCCAATTCCGGGTACGATCCCGCGCTCTTCCGGAGGAATCCCGATGCGTTTCATGTCTCGCCTTGCCCTGCTCGCTTTCATTGTTCTCCTGGTTCTCCTGGCTCTCCCGGCTGCCGCCCAGGACAGTGACGCCGCCATCGTGATCCGCGCCGACCGGCTCATCATCGGCACCGACGCGCCGCCCGTCCTGAACCCGGAGGTGGTGATCGAAGGCGAGCGGATCATCGCCGTCGGGCCGACGGGCGCCATCCCGATTCCACGCGGCGCCACGGTGATCGACCTGAGCGGGCACACCATCCTGCCCGGGCTCTTCGACTGCCATGTCCATCTCGGCGGCATCCCGGGGGACGGGGGCGATACCCAGAAGATGCGCGAGACGGTCGCCCACGAGGCGATCTACGCGGTGGCCCACGCCAGGATCACCCTGGAGAAGGGATTCACCAGCGTCCGCAACATCGGTGCGGGGAACTACCACGACGCGGCGCTCCGCGACATGGTCGACCGCGGCATCGTCCCCGGACCACGGATTCAGGCGGCGACGTGGGGCGTGGGCTCCACGGGCGGCCATGCCGACATCAACGGCTGGAACGCTGACGTCCCGACCCCCGGCTACGCGATGATCGCAGACGGGGTGGACGAACTGCGCAAGGCGGTGCGCTACCAGGTCAAGTACGGCGCCGACGTGATCAAGGTGACCGCTTCGGGCGGGGTGCTCTCCCACGGCGACTCGGTCTACGACCAGGCCTATTCCTTCGAGGAACTGAAGGCGATCGTCGACACCGCCACCATGCTCGACACCCCGGTTGGAGCGCACGCTCATTCCCCCGCCGCGATGAACGACGCCATCCGCGCCGGGGTAGCCAGCATCGAGCACGGGACCCTGATCGACGACGAGGGAATCCGGCTCGCCAAGGAGCACGGCACCTTCATCGTTCCCACCATCTACACTCTCGACTTCATCATCGAGGAAGGCGCGGAGAACGGAGTTCCCGAGCACTCCATCCTGAAGGCGCAGGAGATGGCGGCCATGCAGCGCGAGCGGCTCGCCGCCGCGTTCCACGCGGGCGTGAAGTTCGCCTACGGCACCGACGCCGCGGTGTTCCCCCACGGCAGGAACGCCAGGGACTTCGCCATCATGGTGGACGAGATGGACATTTCGCCGATGGCGGCGATCCAGACCGCTACCATGAATGCCGCCGAACTCCTCCGCTGGGAGGCCGACCTGGGCTCCATCGAGGACGGCAAGCTCGCCGACATCATTGCGGTGGCCGGGAACCCGCTGGACGACATCACCCTGCTCGAGGACGTCAAGTTCGTGATGAAGGGCGGCGAGGTGGTGAAGAGCCCCTGAGTCCGCGGGGAAGGGGTCGAGTTTCGCGCAAGCCGAAGCATCCGGGGGACGACCTGCAAGGAAAAACACATCCGGTGGCGGGATGACTATCGCCCGTGGATTTCCGAGCGCACTCGTTCCAGCAGCGTTTCGACCAGCGCCATCATCGCCTGGCGGTCGATGGGTTCGGCTTCGAGCCCCACCCCTTCATATCGAAACGTCACGGCGTACGGGGTGAATTGATCGAGCCCCTCGAAGTGCTCCGTATCCACGGAAAACGTCCGGAGACGGCGCAGCAGCGTCTCGATACTGTGCGTCAGCGGGTACTCCTCACCGCGGGCCGCGATCCATGCCTTCAGAGCCTTTTCCGTAGCCTGCTGAAGATGAAAACCGAAGGATTCCTCCGGCGCTTCGCCGCTCATGCTGCGAAGGGTCAGGAGGTCGCGCTCGGCTGCTCCCAGCATGGCTTCGGCGCACTTAAGGTCGCTCATAGACAACCTTCCCGTCGCGGAGCGCTCTCGCCAGTACATGGTTTAGCGAGTCCCGCCAGTACTCCACGTCTGCTGTCGAATACACCAGGATGTCCGTCGGCACCATGAATCCGGCAAGCGCCCGGTAGAGCCGCGCGATCTCCTTCACGCGATCTCGGCCGGGCCCGAAGGGTTCCGCCTCCACTACGATCAGGTCCACGTCCGAGTCGTCCCGGGCGTCTCCTCGCCCGCGCGACCCGAACAGGATGACCTGCTCCGGGTCGGCCTCCCTGACGAGGATCTCGACCATCTCGGCGATCACGGCGTCGGTCGCGTGCGGATAGGGTTCGGATGAGATCGTCTCGACTGGTTTCATTGGAGCGACCACACGGGCGAATGCCTCGGTCGACGATTCTACGGCGGGCGGCGCAATTCGGCGGCCGGGCGCGGATCAGCGCGGGGTGTTTTGTGTGCCGGTCGGCCTTCGCTTACAACTCCGCCAGGAATCCCTTGAGGATCTCCATGAACTCGTCGATGTGCTCGGCGTGGGTGCGGAAGATTCCGGGTGAGGGGCGGAGCCAGAACCGGTCGTTCAGGTAGGTGGCCGAGACGAAGATCCGGCCGTCGGCGTGGAGCGCCCGGATGAGCCGGCGGTTGAGATCGTCCACTTCCTCGTCGGTCCGCCCTTCCGGCCGGTAGCGGAAGCACATGGTCGAGAGATCGGGCTCCGGGCCGACCTCGATGTCCGGCCAGCGGCGCAACTCGTCCTGGAGATAGCAGGCCAGCACCCACTTTTCCTCGAGGGCGGCGGCGAACGCCTCCGTGCCGTGGAGGAGCAGCGGCAGCAACAGGCGGAGTCCGCGGAAGTGGCGGGTGAGTTCGATCGACCGCTCGGAAGGGGATGCTTCCTTCTGGGGCGCGTCCACCAGGTAGGGCGCCCTGAACTTGAACGTCTCGAGGTGAGCCGCATCCCGGACCACCACCGCACCGCTTCCGTAGGGGAGGAAGAGGCTCTTGTGCGGATCGAGCACCACCGAATCCGATTTTTCGATGCCGCGCAGAAGATCCCGGTGGGACGGAACGAGCACGTAGAAGCCGCCATAGGCGCCGTCCACGTGGTGCCACAACCCCTCGGCCCGGGCGATCTCGGACACCGCGTCGAGGGGGTCCACCGCACCGGTATTCGTGGTCCCGGCGGTGCTCACCACGAGCCAGGGGATGAGCCCGTCGGCGCGGTCCTTCCGAATGTGGGCGGCCAGTGACTCCGGCGCCAGCCGGAAGGCCTCGTCCACCGCAATGATCCGGCAGGGGGCTTCGCCGACGCCCGCGAGATGCACGGCCTTCCGTACCGAGTAGTGCTCCTGGCTGGTCACGTAAACCGCCGCCCGGGAAAAGTCGGCCGACCGAAGTCCCCTGGCATCGCGCGCCGCGATGATCGCGGTGAGCGCGGCGACGCTGCCGCCCGAGGTCAGGGTTCCCCCGGCCTCCCGGGGGTAGCCCACGATCTCGGCGATCCATTCCACGAGCCGGTTCTCTACGCGCGCGGCTCCCGGGCTGGCGGGGAAGTACCCCGAGAACGCATTCCCGACCGCCGCCAGGTAGTCGCCGAGCGCTGACACATAGATCCCCCCGCCGGGGACGTAGCCCAGATCCCGCGGCGACGCCGGGTTCAGGCCCTCCTGTTCGACCTCCCGCCGGATCAGGTCGAGGATTCCCGGGAAAGGTTGGCCCTCCGGTCCGATCGGCAGGTCGCCCAGTTCGGACGACTCGCGGGGCGGGTACCAGGAAGGCCCGGTCTTCAGCGCCTCCAGGAATTCCTCCGCGTGCCGGATGGTCGCCCCGGTGAGCTCCCGCCGCTCCTCCGCATCGGGCTCGAGGGCGCGGGCGCGGCGCCGCAGCGCCTCGGCGCGATCGCGGAACTCGCTCATCGGGCGGTCCCGGTCTCCGGCGTCCGCTCGGGCGCCCGGTGGTCGAAGCGCCCCCCGATCAGATAGCCGGCGGCGCTTGCGGCGGTAAGCCCGATCGCGTTCGGGACCGGGAGCCCGGCGGCAAAGAGCGCCGGCTCGAGGAACCAGTCCCAGCCGAACGCGAGGTGAGCCACCCAGAGGAAGACACCGCTGCCCATGGCGGCGAGCGCCGCCACGCTGCCGCCCCGCTTCCAGAAAAGCCCCGCCGTCAACGGCACGAAGAGCCCCACGAGAGTGAGTTCATACGCGTCTTCGAGCAGGGAGTACGCACTGAAACCGCGGAACGCATAGAAGAGGCTCGCCGCACCAATGATCAGCACCGAAAGCCGGCTCAACCGCAGGAGCCCGGTCCGGGGAAGGGAATGACGGAGCAGGTTCTGCGCCAGTACGGACGCCGCCGATATTAGCGCGCTGTCTACGCTGGAAAGGACCGCCGAAACCACCAGCAGAACGAGCCCCAGGGCCGCGAGCGGACTGAAGAGAATCCGCCCCAGCGTCGCCAGCATGTCCCCCTCCTGGCCGGGAAGCAGAAGGCGGGCGGCGAGCCCCAGGACGACCGGGACGGCGCCGAGGACGAGGTAGAGGCCGCCGGCGATCAGGCAGGCCCGGCGCGCCACGCGCTCGGTCCGCGAAGCGAACACCCGCTGGAGAACGTCCTGTCCGGGAATGTTCCCGAGGGCCCCCGCCACGAGCAGCCCCGACCAGGCGAGTAGCGCCGTCAGTTCGCCGGGAACGACCGCGAGCAGATCCGGCGGTGTCTCCCGCCCCAGCCGCGCGAGCCCTCCGGCCAGAGACCCTCCTCCGAGCTCGGCCACGGCGGAAACCCCGAGCGCGAGCAACGCGACGGCCACGATGACGCCCTGGACGGCGTCGGTGAGGGTCACCGACCACATGCCCCCGATCAGCGTGTAGCCCGCCGCCACGGCGGCCACGAGCGCCAGACCCGCCCCGAAGGGGATGCCGAAGAGCTCGCCGAGGAGGGCGGCGAGGACCGAGAACTGGGCGGCGATCCAGCCGAAGAAACTCGGCACCATGACGGCCGCGCAGGCGATCTCCGCGCGCCGGCCGAACCGCTTGGCGAAGAAATCCCCGAGCGTCAGGAGGCCCGCGCGGCGCAGGGGGACCGCATAGAACAGCCCCACCAGCAGGAGGCAGATCCCCGGTCCGATCGGCTCGAGGGCGGCCGCCGAGAGCCCTACGCTCCGCACTTCCCCGGCGGAAGCGAGCAGGGTGCCGGCCCCGAACCAGGTGGCCAGCAGGCTCAGCGACGCGAGCGGAACCCCGAGGCTCCGGCCCGCGACCAGGTAGTCGGAGAAGTCGTGGATGCGGCGGCTCGCGATCCACGCCACCCCGAACAGGACGGCGGTGTAGAGCAGCAGTACCGCCGCGGCAAGCGTGGTCGGCAACGGCCGGTTCTCAGGTGGGTTGGTGCAGCCGCGCGACCGCCTGTGCCCGCTCGGAAGGGTCGGACCGGCCCCAGAGCCCGCCGATCAGCATCGCGGCGAGGCTCACGGGAAGCGCCACCAGGATGGGCCCGAGCCCGATTCCGAATCGGGGGCCGAACAACAGCACGAACGAATAGGTGACCACGCCGGCGACCAGCGCCGCGAGGCCACCGGTCAGGTTCGCCCGCCGCCACCAGAGGCCGAAGACGACCGGCACGAAGAGCCCCGCGGAGAGCAGTCCCACCCCGGCGGTGTAGAACTGGGTGAGGAGTTCCGGCGGCGACCACGCCCAGTAGAGGGCGGCGGCGCCGACCAGCCAGGTGGCACCCAGCCGGGCGAAAGCCTGGGCGCGCTTGCTCTTCCGCCCCAGATAGCCGCCAAGCAGGTCATGGGCGACCGCCGAACTCACCGCCAGCAGGAAGGCGTCGGTGGTGGACATCACCGCGGCCAGGACCGCCGCCACCGCGAGCCCGCGGAAGACCGGTGGGAAGTGCTCGCCGATGACCCGCAGGAAGACCTGGTCGGGATCCGTGAGCCCCGGGAACTCCAGGATACCCACCGGGGCGATCAGCAGAATCGCCGAAAGGATCATCACGCCGTACATGACGGTCGCCAGGTTGAGCGACAGCCGGGCGCTCCTCGGATCCCGGGCGGTGGCGACCCGCATCACGATGTGGGGGATCACCGGAATGGCGGAGGCCCAGATCACGAAGTAGTCCAGGTAGCCGGAACCCCCGGCGGGGAGCTGCCCGAAGGCGGGAGAGGCCGCCGTCGCCGCCTGGAGCGAACCGAGCGGCGACCCCGCGTTCATGGCGAGCACGACGGCGGTAACCCCCATCAGCAGGAACAGCAGCGCCCCCTGCATCACGTCGGTGACCGTGACCGCCACCATGCCCCCGAACGACACGTAGAGGACGAACACGACGGTCGCGACGGTGATCGCGGTGCCGTAGTCCACCCCGAGAAGCGCCTCGGCGGTGATGCCGGCGGCCTTCATCTGAGCCACCATGTAGACCGTCAGCGAGATCACGATGATCGTCGGGACGAGCGCCCGGACCAGCCCGTGCGGGTAGCGGAACACCATGAAATCGGTGATCGTGAACTTGGCGAGGCGGCGCAGGGGAGCGGCCACCAGGATGGTCGCCAGCGGGAACCCGACCACCGCGCCGGCGAACAGCGCGAGCGTCGCCGGAATCCCCCCCGAGTAGGCGAGTCCGAGGACGCCCACCAGAGAGCCGCCGCTGGCCAGGCTGGCCATGATCGCCAAGGCGTTGACCCCGGTCCCGACTCGCCGGCCGGCGACCCAGTACTCGTCGGCCGAGCCGAGTACCCGCCGGGTAGCCAGAGCCCCGACCACCACGCAGACGAGCAGGTAGACGAGGACGAGCCAGCGTTCGATCATGGATCCGGTGCGGTGTCCTCCGGGCCGCCGGCGCCGTCCTCGTCGCTTCCCGGCTCGCCGAGGACCAGCAGGAGGAGGATCGCCGGCGATCCCAGCAGCAGGATCGCCATGAGCCAGCCGAAGGCGGCAACGCCCAGCACCGAGACTTCTCCGAAGATCGGCAGGAAGGCCACCACCGAAAAGGCGATCAGGGCAAAGAGGGCGACGCGCTCCCTGCGCGGCATGGGGAAGAAGGAGTTCATGCGGGGTCGCTGGAGGCGAAGTGTAGGGGCTCCCGCCGTTTATGATCCGGCCCGTTCGTCTCCTTGCGCGTCATCACCTGGAACCTGAATTCGATCCGGACGCGCCGGGCGCGCCTGCTGCGCCTGCTCGAGCGCCATGAGCCCGAGGTGCTGTGTCTCCAGGAGCTGCGCGCTCCCGCGGAGACCTTCCCCTGGCTGGATGTCCAGGCGGCGGGATACCGCGCGGTCGTGCATGCCCAGGCCGCCAGGAACGGGGTCGCCATCCTCGCCCGCGATTCGCCGGAAGTCCTCGGGCGCGGGCTTCCGCCCTGCCGGGCGCGGGGAGAGGCGCGGCTGCTGGACGTCCGGGTCGCGGGCCTGCGGATCATCACCGCCTACGTGCCGAACGGAAAGGCGGTGAGCCGCGTCGAGGACTGGAGCTACAAGCTCGAGTGGCTCCGGGCGCTCCGTGAGCACCTTGCCGGGGGCGCGGATCCGGAAGAGCCGATCGTTCTCTGCGGCGACTTCAACGTGGCTCCCGGCGACCGGGATTCGGCGACGGCCGATCCGGGCGGGGTTCTGTGTCACCCCGACGCGCGAGCGGCGCTCGCGGGCGTCGTGGGGTGGGGGTTCACCGACGCCTACCGGAAGGTCTACGCGGAGGGGGAAGAACCGGAGAAGGGCCTCTACACCTGGTGGGACTACACCCGCCTGTCCTTCGCCAGGAACGTCGGCGCCCGGATCGATCACTTCTATCTGACGGCGCCGCTCGTCGGCCGCATCGCGTCCGTGCGGGTGGACCGGGACGAACGGCGCCAGCGGAAAGGGGAGGACATCCCCTCCGACCACGCGCCGGTGCTCTGCGACCTCGATCTCTGACGGCTGTCAAGCCAGCTTGAGGCCCGGAATGTCCCGGAAGTCCTCCTCGTTGAGGGTCCAGAGCGCGGCGTCCTGGGTGATGGCGCAGGCGGCGATCGCGAGATCCATCTCGCGGCTACGCGCTCGCGATACCTGACCGTAGAGAGCAGCCGCCGTTCCGGCCACCTCCGCATCGAATGGCACGGCAGCGCTGCGCGGCAGCATCGTCTCCTGGTCCCGCAATTCGCCGACGGTCCGGGGCCCGCGCAGCCACTCGTAGAGCACCGGTGCGGACAGCCTAAGGCGATGGCCTTCCTTTACGAATTCCCGCAGCCGTGGGAGCGACCGTCGGCGGCCGGCCACTGCGTCGACGAGTGCCGACGTGTCTACGTGGATGATCACGGCTCTCGGCGCCAGGCCCGGCGGCGCGCGGCGCGGATTTCCCGGAGTTCTGCGTCAACCTCTTCCTGGGGACGGCTCGGAGGAGCCTCGCGAATCCGCTCCAGCACCTCCAACATCCGGAGCCGTTCCGCCTCGCTCAGCCGGTCCTTGCGCGCCGCGTAGTCGGCGACGGCCTCCCGCACCATCTGGCTCTGGGGAATACCCAGCCGGGCCGACACCGCGCGGATCCGGCGTACGGTGGCGTCGTCGAGTGAGTAGGTGACCTTTACCATACTCATACCATACTACCATACTCTGCGGAGCAGACAGCGAGCCGCCATGGGCGCAAGTGCCCGAATCCAGTGGGAGATAATGCGCTCTGTCGGCGTGATTCGACCAACTGCCCGGCCCCTGCGGAAGCGTCCGCCGGGGCGCCCCGGAACCGGTCCCGCTGCTTGCAACCACCGGGTCTCGTCACTATCCTTTATCAATTGGCCCGGAGCGTCCTGGGGGCGAAAAAAACACCCCGCCACGGCCGGCCCAAACATCCCATGCGCCACTCTTTTTTCCTCGCTGCGTGGTCCTTCAGCGTGGGCGCCTTGTTGCTCTCGCCGCTCGCGATCGCGGGAGAGAAACCAGCTTCCGCGCCGGGACCCCCGACGGTCGCCTCCGTCCGGAACTGGGCTCCCGGAGGCCCCCTTCGGGAGACGGGTTCCGTGAACGCGGAGGAGGCCGCCGCGCACAACGGGATGCTGCGGACCTACTGCATGGTCTGCCACAACGACCGGATGAGGACGGGCAACATGTCGCTCGCCGGGTTCGACGCGGCCGAGGCGCCGGCGGATCCCGCCCTCGCGGAAAAGATGGTGTCGAAGCTCCGCCTCGGCATGATGCCGCCGCCGGGCGCCCGTCGCCCGCCGGAAGAACTCCTCGTCGAGGTCGCCGAGTCGCTTGAGAACCAGCTTGACGAGAGCGCGGTCCAGAACCCGAATCCGGGGCGCCGTTCGTTCCAGCGCCTGAACCGGGCCGAATACGGCGCGGCGGTCCAGGACCTGCTGGACCTGCCCCTGGATGCCTCCAAGTACCTCCCGCAGGACACCATCAGCGCCAACTTCGACAACATTGCGGACGTCCAGTTGCTCTCGGCGACGCTGATGGATTCCTACCTGCGCGCCGCCAGTGACATCAGCCACCTCGCGGTGGGAGACCCGGACGCGGTGGCCGCCGAGTCCGGGTACCACGTCTCGCGCTGGGCTGCCCAGGTGGACCAGGTCGAGGGCGCGCCCTACGGGACCCGGGGCGGCATCGTGGTGGACCACGTCTTCCCCGCCGACGGCGAGTACCGGTTCCGGGTCGCCTTCCACCACGAGACCACCGGCGCCATCGTGGGGTCGGGGTCGAGTGCGCTTCACACGCTGGACAAGCCGGAGCAGGTCGAGATCTCGGTCGACGGCGAGCGGGTCGCGCTGCTCGATGTCGGCCGCTGGATGCACGTTTCGGATCCGGACGGGGTCAATCTGCGGACCGCACCGATCTTCGTGCGGGGCGGGCCGCGCAAGGTGGCCGCCGTCTTCCTGAAGCACTACGAGGGACCGGTCCTCGACATGATCTCCCCGCACGACTGGTCGCTCGCCAGCACCGCGACCTCGCGGACCTACGGCATCCACAACGTGCCCCACCTGCGGGATCTCTACGTCACCGGACCGTTCGACGCGACGGGAGTCTCGGAGACTCCGAGCCGCGAGGCGATCTTCACCTGCCGGCCGCTCGCGCCGGAGGAGGCGCGGCCCTGCGCCGAGGCGATCCTGACCCGCCTCGGCCGGCTTGCGTACCGGCGGAACCTGACCGAGCGCAACCTGAACGCGCTGATGTCCCTCTACGACGCCGGGGCTTCGGCGGTCGGGTTCGAAGAAGGCATCCGGATGGGCATCGAGGGGATCCTCGCGAGCCCCAACTTCGTCTTCCGCATCGAGGAGCCGCTCGATCCGCGCGAGGCGGAGTTCGGCTACCGGCTCACGGACACCGACCTCGCGTCCCGCCTCTCGTTCTTCCTCTGGGGGACGATCCCGGACGGCGAGTTGCTGGACGCGGCAGAGGCGGGG
>LXNJ01000554.1_pt1 | contig 25574 bp, 24 predicted proteins | sample 809081 | NCBI WGS metagenome assembly LXNJ01 (sample SAMN04870510, study PRJNA318959) | sponge metagenome | biome: sponge; feature: marine sponge reef; material: water | host: Petrosia ficiformis | place: Greece: Milos, Mediterranean Sea | collected 2013-05-29 | depth 5-7 m | reverse complement strand
ATGCGTGCGAAACGCTGCCAGTTCGCGGATGGGCTGGGGTCGCGTGGGGAATTGGCAGCAGGATGCTCGCTATGCGTGCGAAACGCTGCCAGTTCGCGGTGCGTTTGGATGAGCCGGGGAGGCTGAACAGATGATCGACATGCTGGTTCGCAACGCCGACTGGCTCATCACCATGGATCCCGAGCGCCGCATGGTGCGCGACGGCGCCATGGCGGTGGACGGCGGCGAGATCAAGGCGGTGGGCACCACCGCTGCCGTCGAGGCTGCCGGCTACCGGGAGGCGTCCCGCACCATCGACGGGCGCGGCCGGCTAATCACCCCCGGCTTCATCGACAACCACCAGCATCTGGCGCCGTTCTTCGTGCGGGGCCTCGGTGACGACGTGCCCCTCAAGGTGTTCCTGCACGACCGCTGCTACCCCATGGAAGCCGGTGTCAACGACGAGGAGGCCTACCTGGCCGCGATGTGCGCGCTACTGGAGTCGGTCCGCCACGGCACCACCACGCTGTGCGATCCGGGCTCCCAGAATCCCGAGAACTCGGCTCGGGCCGTCGACGAGGTCGGCTGCCGGGCCGTGCTGTCCCGGTCGCTGACCGACATGGCCGGGGGGCGGGCCATGCCGGGCACGTTCGACTCGACCACCGACGAGGCCATCGCCTCCGGGCTGGACTTCGTGGAGTCCCATGCGGGTGCGGCCGGCGGACGGGTCCGGCCCTGGTTCTCGCTGCGCACCGAGCGCATGGTGTCGGACCGTCTGTGCGTCGCTGTCCGCGAGATGGCCGCCGAGCACGGCACCGGCATCGTGTCGCACATGATCTCCAACCGCGACTCCGTCGAGCACCACCAGCGGGTGTTCGACGGCGAGCGGCCCATCGCCCGCTACGAGCGCAACGGCGTGCTCGGACCCAACGTGCAGCTTGTGCACTGCCACTTTCTCACCGAGGAGGAGTGCGACCTGTTGGCCGAGCACGACGTGAAGGTGTCGATGTGCCCCACGGCCAGCGCGGTGTTCGGCTGGGGAGGCCTCCAGCGGGCGACCCACCTCAAGCTGCTGGAGCGGGGAGTGACCGTGGGGGTGGGCACCGACATCGGGGCGTGCTCGCACACCACCGACATCCTGCGCATCGCCCAGTACTTCCGGGTGTACCGCGACATCTTCGAGGACGCCTCGCTGATGCCGGCCGAGACCATCCTCGAGCACCTCACCATCGACGGCGCCCGCTCGGTGCTGTGGGATGACCAGATCGGCTCGCTGGAGGCGGGCAAGCGGGCCGACTTCCTGCTGTTCGACCTCGACCGGCCCGAGTGGGTGCCGCTGCACAACCCGCTGTCGAACCTGGGCCACGGCGTCAGCGGCGACTCGATCGACACCGTCGTCATTGACGGCGACGTGATCGTTGAGGCCGGCGAGTTCGTTAACCTCGACGCCCGAGCCGTCATGGCCCGGGGCCGCGAGGCCGCCACCGCCGCAGCCGAGCGCACCGGCCTAACCCATTTCGCCACCCCCCGCTGGCCCGTGGTCTAAGCGGCGCCGGCCGGGGGAACGTTCTCGCGGTTCTCTTACCGGCCGATGCCAACCTGAAGTCACTCCAGCCCAACTGGCGCCGAGGTCTCCCCCCCAAGGCCTCGGCGCCGGCGCGTCAGGGCAGCGCTCAGATTGCGACCCGGACGAGGATGGCGATGGCCGAGGCGACCGCGAACACCAGCACCGCTGGGCGTACCACTGAGGGCTTGATGCGGGGCGCCACCCATCCCGACACCGCGAACCCGACGACCATGCCCGGGGCCAGCAGCAGGCCCCGGCCCAGGTCACCCAACTCGAGTTCGCCCACCACGGCCAGCGCCCCCAGCGATGTGGCCGCGCCGAAGGACTGGATCGGAGCCAGCGTGCCGCGGATCTCGCTGCCGGAGCTGCGCTGGTAGACCAGCGTCAGGGGTGGGCCGCCCACGCCGATGGTGGTGCCCATCAGACCCGACAGCGCTCCCGCGCCGAACAGCGCGGGCGTGGTCTGGGGCAGCGACACGCCGGCCGCGCTGACGGCGACCAGCGCCAGGATGGCGAACGCGAACACGATGGCCAGTCCGGTGGTCGACAGCCACATCACCGCCAGCGCCCCCAGCACCATCCCCGGCGTGCGTCCCACGAGCAGCCACTTGACCCCCCGGAAGTCCGCCGAGGACCAGTCCCGGACGGTGATGAGCAGTGTCAGGATCACTCCTGCGCACAGCATGGGTCCGGGGATCAGCTCGGGATCGATCAGCACTAGCAGGGGGGCGGCCACCAGGCCCATGCCGAAGCCGATCGAGCCGTGCAGCGCACCGCCGATTGCCAGGGCCGTGAGGCCAAACGCCAACTCCGGCCCGGTCATCGCCTGTATACCGTACGGCGGGATTCTTTTGGCACACTGTCGCCGTGCGAATTTGTGTCGTGGGCGCGGGGGCGATCGGCGGGATGCTGGCGGCGCGCCTGTCGGCCGACGGTCACGACGTGAGCGTCATCGCCCGGGGTGAGCACCTCGACTCCATTCGGCAGCACGGTTTGAGACTGGTGGAGTTGGACGGGTCGACGACGGTGGCGGCCGGGATAGAGGCTTCGGCCGACTTCGGAGCCCTGGGAACCCACGACACGGTGATCCTGGCCCTCAAGGCCCATCAGATCGCGGCGGTGGCCCACGAGCTGGGTGCGCTGCTCGACGAGCACACCACGGTCGTGCCGGTGCAGAACGGCATCGGCTGGTGGTACTTCGAGCGCCACGGCGGGCCCCACGACGGGCACCGGCTCGATTCTCTGGACCCCGACGGCGCCATCGCGGCCGCGGTGCCGGCGGAACGGATCGTGGCCTGCATCGCCTACCCGGCCGCGGAGAAGACCGCGCCCGGTGAGATTACCCACGTCGAGGGCGACCGCTTCCCGGTGGGAGAACTCGACGGCACCAAGTCCCCGAGGGCGAGAGAGATGGCGGACGCTCTGGCGTCGGCCGGGTTCAAGTCCCGCGTGCTGACCGACATCCGCTCCCACCTGTGGGTCAAGGCGTGGGGAAACCTGGCCTTCAACCCGATCAGCGCCCTCACCGGCGCGACGCTGGCCGGGATCTGCCGCACGCCGGCCACGCGGGACCTGGCCGCGCAGATGATGACCGAGGCCGGCCAGATCGCGGAGGCTCTCGGGGTGAGCATCCGCATCAGCGTCGAACGCCGCATCGCCGGGGCCGAGGCCGTCGGCGAGCACAAGACCTCGATGCTCCAGGACGCCGAGGCCGGTCGTCCGCTGGAACTCGATCCGCTGGTCGGCGTGTTCGTCGAGCTCGGCGAACTCACCGGCGTGCCCACGCCCGCCATCAGCACCGTCTACGGCCTCGCCTCCCTGCTCAACCACCGCCTGGCGGCCGTCACATGACCGATCCGGCGACTCTGCGAGGCCTGCTCGACGCGGGGGCCGACCGTGATCCGGCCATCGTCACCGGTGACGGCGCGGTGCTCAGCCATGGCGAGCTGCGGGCCGAGGTGGACCGGCTCGCGAGCCGGTTGAGGGCTTTGGGGCTGCAAGCCGACGACCGCATCGCCATCGTGGTTCCCAACGGTCCGGAGATGGCCATCGCCTTCCTGGCCGCAGCCTGCGCCGGCTGCGCGGCGCCGCTCAACCCCAAGTACCGCACCGACGAGCTGCGCTTCTACCTTGACGACTTGGGCGCCAAGGCGCTCATCACCCGCCCCGACGAGTCCGGCTCGGATGCCCGGGACGCAGCCCGGGCCGCCGATGCCGGGGTGCTGCCGGTGGCGCTGACCGGTTCAGCCTCGGGCGGCTCCGGCCTGATCGACCTGATCGCATCGTCGCCGGCCACCGAGCCCTCGGCGCCGAACGGGCCGTCCCCCGACGACGTCGCCCTCGTGCTGCACACCTCCGGGACCACGTCGAGGCCCAAGATCGTGCCGCTTCGCCAGCGGAACCTGGCCCGCTCCGCCACCGGCATCGCCGAGTCGCTGGCCTTGACCACGGCCGACCGGTCGTTGCAGGTGATGCCGCTCTTCCACATTCACGGGCTGCTGGCCGGGCTCCTGGCCCCGCTGTCGGCAGGCGGATCGGTGGCCTGCACCGAGGGGTTCGACGCCTTCCGGTTCTTCGCTCAGCTCTCCGAGCTGAGGCCGACCTACTACACCGCGGTGCCGACTATGCACCAGATCGTGATCGCCCGGTCGTCCCGCCACCGCGACGCGGCCCTCGCGGCGAGCCTGCGGTTCGTGCGCTCGTCGTCGGCGTCGCTGCCCGAGCCGGTGCTGCAGGAACTGGTCGGGCTGTTCGGAGCGCCGGTGATCGAGGCCTACGGCATGACCGAGGCCACCCATCAGATGTGCGCCAACCCGTTGCCGCCGGCGGTGGCCAAGCCCAGGTCGGTGGGGGTCGCCACCGGTATCGAGTTGGCTGTTCTCGACCGCGACAACCGCGTCCTGGCGCCGGGGGAGCGGGGCGAGGTGTCCATCAAGGGCCCGACGGTGATCGACGGCTACGAGAACAACCCTGACGCCAACGCGGCCGCCTTCACCGACGGCTGGTTCCGCACCGGCGACGAGGGCTACCTCGACGACGACGGCTACCTGTTCCTGACCGGACGACTCAAGGAGCAGATCAACCGGGGCGGCGAGAAGGTGTCCCCGCTGGAGGTGGACGAGGCCCTGCTGCGCCATGAGTCGGTGTCCCAGGCGGTGACGTTCGCCATGCCCCACCCCAAGCTCGGCGAGGAGGTGGCCGCCGCGGTGGTGGCCGCCGACGGAGCCGATGTCGACGAGCGTGAGCTGCGCCGGTTCCTGTCGAAGTCGCTGGCCGCGTTCAAGGTCCCCCGCCGGGTGCTGGTCCTAGACGAGCTCCCCAAGGGCCCCACCGGCAAGCTCCAGCGCATAGGCCTAGCCGAACGCCTGGGCCTCACCCCAGACGCGTAGTCCCAGTCCATCGATCCTCGACCGGTGAGGCCGGGGGGTGGCACGGGGGCAAGGAATGGCGGCGCTCGCGCCGATGGGTCCTCGACGGGCGAGGCCGGGGGGTGGCACGGGGGCAAGGAATGGCGGCGCTCGCGCCGCCAGGCCGCGCCCTTGACAGGACCCGCCGGCCGGGGGGAGTCCGCCCGGGAAAGAACCCGCGGGCCGAAGGACAACGTCAGTGGGCGATCAGCGCCTCCAGATGGTTGCTTAGACTGCCTTCAATGCCTCAGATCGAGATGTTGACCCTGGCGAACCACGCCGAGGTGCAGAACGGGCTGCTGTACATGAGCGGCGCGGGCTGGGACAGGGTGACCCGGGCTTACCGGGAGGGCAAGAAGCCCCGCCCGCAGCACTTCTCCATCGCGCTGTCGGTGCTGGTTCCGTGGGCGGAGACCAACCAGCGCCACGAGGTGGTGATCCGCGTCGAGGACGAGGACGGCCACCACAAGCTGATGGAGGCCAAAGCCAACATCGAGGTCGGCCGGCCGCCCGGCAAGGTGCCGGGATCCGACAGCCGCTCGCCGTTGGTGGTGACCGGCATTGTCCAGTTCCCCCAGGCCGGGGGCTACCGGGTGAGGGCCACCCTCGGAGACGAGCAGCGCGACTACGCCTTCCGGGTCATCGACAAAGTCACCTGAGGGCCGTGGTCAAGGAGTTGCTGGAGCTGCCCCGAGCCACCTGGCCGCGGGCGGTGCTGTTCGCCGGCATCGCCGCGGTGCTGATCGCGATCCCATCGGATCTGATCGACACCCCGATTTTCGGCCGACCGGTGGCCGTGCGCTGGATCGACTACGTGATCCTGGCCGTTACCTCCGCGCTGATCGGGCTGATCTTCGCCATCCGCCCGGAGCCGGCTGAGGAGTCCGTGTCGGAAGAGCTGGCCGTGACCGTCGACCGCCAGGGCACCCGCACCATCTGGGGCGGCTTCGTGTCGTTCCTGGCGGTGGGCTGCCCGGTCTGCAACCAGGCCGTCGTGGCTCTCGTCGGCGTGTCGGGCGCCCTGTCGTGGTGGGCCCCGGTCCAGCCCGTCATCGGCCTGCTGGCGGTGGGATTGCTGCTCTACACCCTGCGCAAGCGCCTCAACAACTACAAGCTCGCCGCCTGCCCGGTCCCGGCCTAGCCCGGCTCGGGAACACCTCCGCAGCTCACGGTGCGGCCGGTGCGGGGGGTTCCACGGCGCGGTGCATGGCTGCGGCCACCAGCGCGGGCAGGGCCAGCGAGATCAGCATCAGGGTCTTCAGGGGCGCCCCGAGTTGGAGCAGGCCGCTGACGATCGCCGACAGGAGTGCCGCCGAGCCCAGCAGGGCGGCCCGGAAGGTGCCGATTCCCCAGCCGGACTGGGCCGGCAGGGCCGCCACCAGCATGGCGTTGGCCACCGGCAGCACCGAGACCGCCATCCCCACGAAGGGCACCAGCATCCACACTCCCACATTGGCCGGCGCCAGCAGCAGGGGCAGGCCGAAGGCGAAAGTCGTCGCCGTCATCAGCCTGGCGGTCCACGGTCCCCCGCGCCGGTCGTAGAGGGCCCCGCCCACCAGCTTCACCGGAGCCGACAGGATCCGGCCCGCAGCCAGCAGCACACCCACCAGCCACAGGTTCACCCCCCGGGACTCGAAGAACGTCGGCGAGAAGCCGATCACCACGAAGTGCATGGACACCCCTCCGAAGCTGGCCCAGAAGGCCAGCCGGTAGGTGTGCTTGCGGGCGTACTGGACCAACTGGGCCAGCAGCGGCATCGGCGCCCGGTCCCCGGTTGGCTCCACCCATCGGGGCACGTAGGCGATGGCCAGCAGCGGGGGCACCGCGCAGCCGACGTAGACCCAGCGCCAGCCCGTCCCGGCGAAGACGCTCAGGGCGGCCGCGGCCAGACCGAACGAGTAGGCCTGGCCCCACACCGCGATGGCCTTGCCCTCCGAGCCCGGGTACAGCCGGGCCACGCTGGCCAGTCCGGGCGGGAAGTAGATCCCGAAGGCGACACCCAGCAGGGTCTGGCCCAACAGCAGCGTCCAGAAGCTCGGGGCTACCGCCGACAGCGTCATGCCGGTCGCCAGCGCCACTGCTGAGGCCCGGACCAGGGCCCGGTTGCTGAGCCAGCGGCTGCTGATGCCGCCGAGGATGTTGAACGAGGCGATCCCGGCCGACACCGCGGCCAGGATGGCGGCCAGGTTGCTCTCGGTGAGGTCGAGGTCGGGCTGCACCAGCGGGAACAGCGGCGACATCATCGTCTCGGCCCCGCCGAGGATGAAGTACAGCGTGAACAGGTACGCGAAGGTCGCCTGACGCGGCGTCATCCCGCCGCCGGCCGTTTGATCGCTCAATTCACCCAGCAGGCCACCAGGTGGCCACTGGAGCGCTCCCGCAATGGCGGGCGCTCCTCGAAGCACTGCTCCACCGCCAACGGGCAGCGGGTGTTGAAACGGCAGCCCTTGGGCGGGTCCATCGGGCTGGGCAGGTCGCCCTTGAGGGGCTCGTGGTCGCCGCGGGTGGTCGGGTCGGGCACCGGCACCGCGGAGAGCAGGGCCTGGGAGTACGGATGGGTCGGGTTCTCGTAGATGTCGTGGTGGCTGCCGATCTCCATAAGGTGGCCCAGGTACATGATGGCCACCCGGTCCGACACGTGGCGCACAACCGCCAGGTTGTGGGAGATGAACAGGTAGGACAGGCCGACGCTCTCCTTGAGCTCGACCAGCAGGTTGACGATCTGGGCTTGGATCGACACGTCCAGGGCCGCGGTGGCCTCGTCGGCCACCACGAAACTGGGATGCAGCGCCAGGGCCCGGGCGATCACGATGCGCTGGCGCTGGCCGCCGGAGAAGGCGTGGGGGTACTTGTCGGCCGCGCTGGCGGTCATCCCCACCGTCTCCAGCAGTTCGGCCACCGCCGCCTCGAGTTCCTTGCCCCGCTTGCGGGTGTGCACCATGAAGGGCTCGGCGATGCTCTCGCCCACCTTGATCTTCGGGTTGAGCGCCGAGTAGGGGTCCTGGAAGATCATCTGGACCTGCTTGCGCATGGCCCGCCAGTTCCGCCGGCTGAGGTTGGTCACGTCCTTGCCCTCGAAGAGCACCTGGCCCTTGGTGGGCTTCACCGCTCCGAGCAGCGCACGGCCCGCGGTGGACTTGCCGCAGCCCGACTCGCCCACCAGACCGACGGTCTCGCCTGGTGCCACCGCGATGCTGAAGTCGTCCAGCGCGTACACCGTCCGCCGGCGGCTGCCCACCCAGCGGCTGAAGTGGACGCTGACGTCCCGGCTCTCGACCAGCGGCGTGACCGGCTCGTTCACGTCGGCGTATCTCCAGGTCGGCTGTAGCCGGTCACGTCTGTTCCTCCCCGGGGCGGTTGTAGCAGGCCACCCAGCGCCGCTCGGCGATCTTGGCCAGCGGCGGCGGCGTCACCCCGCAGGTGTCCTGAGCCTCGACGCAGCGGGGCTCGAAAGCGCAGCCCGGCGGGAATTGGGCCCGGTCGAGCGGCTCGCCCGGAATGCCGGTCAGCTCGGTCTCGGCCTGGTCCACTCTCGGCACCGACTTGAGCAGGCCGAGCGAGTAGGGGTGCTGCGGATCGGCGAACATCTCGGCGATGGGAGCCCGCTCCACGATCCGTCCGGCGTACATGACCTGCACGCGGTCGCAGAACTGGGCCACCACACCGAGGTCGTGGGTGATCATCAGCACCGAAACGCCGAGTTCGGTGGACAGGTTGCGCAGCAGGGTGAGGATCTGGTCCTGGATGGTCACGTCGAGCCCGGTGGTGGGCTCGTCCGCGATCAGCAGCGTCGGCTCGCAGGCCAGCGCGGTGGCGATCATCACCCGCTGGCGCATCCCGCCCGACAGCTCGTAGGCGTAGGACTTCAGGCGCTCCGGCGCGTTGGCGATACCCACCATGTCGAGCAGTTCCAGCGATCGCTTCCTGACCGCCGAACCCTGCAGGCCGACCCTGCGCTGCAGCAGCTCCCGCAGCTGCGCGCCCACCGTCTTGAGTGGGTTGAGCGACACCATCGGGTCCTGGAAGATCATGGCGATCTCCCGGCCCCGCACCCGGTTGGCGACCGCCTCGTCGAGCACGTCCTCGCCCTTCCAGCGCACCGAGCCCCCCATGATGCGCCCCGGCGGGAGGACCATGCCCAGGATGGCCAGGCCCATGACGCTCTTGCCCGAGCCCGACTCGCCCACCACCCCGAGGCGCTCGTGGGAGCCGACGTTCAGGGTCAGGCCGTCCACGCCCAGCACCGTGCCGTCGCGGGTGGGGAAGCCCACGGTGAGGTCCTTGACCTCCAGCAGGCGCTCGGTGCGGCCGTTGTCGCCGGTCGTGCTCACCTCAGGCACCGGGCCTCTCGAGGATGATCTGCTCGCGCTCAGCCACGTCGTTGAACGACTGCAGCCACAGCGAGAGCAGGTTGACGCCCAGCACCACGATGGCGATGGCCATGCCCGCGAAGGTGACGATCCACCATCCGTCGGTGATGTAGTTGCGGCCCTCCTGGATCATCAGGCCCCACGACGAGCGGGGTGGCTGCACCCCGAAACCGAGGAAGGCGAAGGCCGACTCCGAGAGGATGGCTGCGGCCAGCTCCAGCACGCTCAGCGTGATGAGCGAGCTGACCAGGTTGGGCAGCAGGTGTCGCCACATGATCCGTCGCGACGATGCGCCTGCCAGCTCCGACGCCTCCACGTACAGCGATGTCTTGAGGGTGAACACCAGGCCGCGCCCCACCCTGGTGAACACCATCCAGCTGGATATCGCGATGACGACGATGACCAGCCACACGCTCGGCCCGAACGCGGCCACCAGGATCAGTCCGGCCAGCACGCCCGGGAAGGCCATCTGCACGTCGGCGGCCGAGATGATGAGGGTGTCGATCTTCCCGCCGATGTAGCCCGCGATGAGCCCCAGAGCGGTGCCGAGGACGGCCGCGATGATGACCGCGGCCAGGCTGACCAACAGCGAGATGCGGGCGCCGTCGATCAGCCGGGCCAGGATGTCGCGGCCGAGCTGGTCGGTGCCCAGGGGGTGCGACCAGACGCCGCCCCAACCGATCGGGGGAGTGAGCTTGTCGGGCAGGCTCTGCTGGGCCGGGTTCTTGATGAACGGCAGCCACGGGCCGAGGATGGCCACCAGCGCGAACATCGTGCAGATGATGAGCCCTGAGATGCCCGCCTTGGACTTGCGCAGGTGCGACCTCAGGTCGGCCATGACAGTGACGTTCTCGGGCGGTGCCGCGTCGCCCGCACCGTCGTCGGCGGTCGGGCCCATCGGGTTCTCGGTGACCGTCATGCCAGGTCCACCCGGGGGTCGATCAGCCGGCGGGCTACGTCCACCAGCAGGTTGGTCACCACCACCAGCGTGGCCAGCACCACCACCGCGGCCTGCACCAGGATGAGGTCACGGTTCTCGATGGCGTGGATGGCGAGGCGGCCCACGCCGGGCCAGGAGAACACCACCTCGATCACCACCGTGTAGCCGGTGAACATCCGGGTCAGCTCCCACCCGGTCATGGTCACGAAGCCCGAGGCCACGTTGCGGAAGGTGTGGTGCACGATTGTGTAGGACCGGGAGAATCCCCGCGACATCGCGGTGACTGCGTACGGTTTTCGCAGCTCCTCGACGATTCCGCGCCGGGTCATCTGGGCCAGCCGCCCCGCGCTGGCGAGGCCGATGGCGACCGACGGGAGGATCAGCGATACGAACCCGCTCGAGCCGAATGTCGGCACCCAGCCGAGCTGCACCGCGAACACGATGATGAGCAGGTAGCCGATCCAGAACGGCGGCGCGCTGATCGACACCATCGAGAAGCCGAGCACCGCGTGGTCGGCGAAGCGGCGCTCCCACCACGCGGCCAGCATTCCCATGGGCGCAGCCAGCAGCACGGTCACGACGGTGGCCCCGCCCACCAGCTTGAGGGTGGCCGGCAACCGCTGGAACACGAGCTTCGAGGCCGGTTGGCTCTGCCAGAACGACTCGCCGAGGTCGCCCACCACCATGCCCGACACGAAGTCCCAGTACTGGACGCTCAGGGGCCGGTCCAGCCCGAGCACGGCCCGGCGGTTGGCCCGGTGCTCCTCGGTGGCTTCCAGCGGCAGCGACACCGTGGCCGGGTCGGTGAAGATGTGAGTGACCACGAACACCAGGGAAGTGACCACGAACACGACGAGAGCGGCGGCGATGATGCGTTTGGCAAGCCATCGAAGCAACGCACTGCCTCCCGTCGGGCCATCACTGGCCCGCGAGTGGGGCCGCTTGTAAACCGTAGCCACACTTCAGCGGCCCGTCCGAATCAGCCGCCTCATGACGGCGGTCTGACGATTTGCGCTGGCACGGTCGCTGAGGCTGGTCCCGATGCGACGCACTACGGCGGCACGCTTCTAACTTTCCAAGAACCTGGGGCGGCGGGCGTCGTAAGCACCCTTCGCGTGGTAGATGGCCAGCAGAGACTCACGACGGTGAGCATCCTGCTGGCATGCATCGCGGCCGAACTCGGACAGAACGGCCAAGGAGCTGGACCAGCAGCAGCAACTCCACGAGGACTCGTGGCGCAAGATTGAGCGCTGGCTCGGAGCGGAAGACACGACTGCGCCCATTGACGCCTTTCTCCGCGACCTGCTGCGCTGGCGCACTGGCGAGGTACACGGAATCGATCGCGTCTATGAGGGACTTCGACGTTGGGCGGTGCGGCAAGGTCGTGCCGGGGATCGTCCGGCCCTCTGCCGTGATCTCGCCCGCCTCGCGAGGCTCTACGGGATCCTGACAGGCGCGGCCGGTCCGCACAAGGAGAAGGATGTCGACGCGAGCTTCGGCACCTGCGGGCGATGGGGATACACATTCACCGTCCGTTGACGCTGCGTCTGTTGGACGACGCATTCGACGGCGCCGAAGCGGGATCGGTGGACAAGAAGTTGGCGGACATCCTTGCGGGGATCGGGACATGGATCACGCGGTTGTGGCTGGCTGACCGTCCGACGGCTGGACTCAATAAGGCTGTGGCGGAACTGGCTCACGGATCTGGCCCACGCCACGATGAGGACTTCGCGGAGCATTGGCTCGAACGGATCGGCAGGCTCAGGAACTCGCGTGTCGGAGTTCCTAACGACGAAGCTGTTCGGGAGGGGGTCCGAACCCGGAAGGCCTACGGAGGAGGCGTCACGCGCCCATCCTTCGCAGTGCTGTGCGCACTGATGGAAGCCGAGCACAAGGAGTCCCCGGCTCGTGAGAAGCTGACTGTTGAGCATGTGATGCCTCAGAAGCTCACGGACCAGTGGAAACGCGACCTTGGGGAGGGATCCGAGGAGATCCATGGCCGATACGTCCACAGGCTCGCGAACCTGACACTGAGCGGTTACAACCCCGAGATCGGCGCGGCCCAGTTCCACGAGAAGCGCAAGGTGTACCGGAAGAGCGCAATCGGGATGACGCGACGACCAGATGAGTGATCAGGTTCTCGGGGAGAACATGGAGTCTGAAAGCAGCAAGGGCAGAACCGTCGCCGTCTTTAGACCCTGGATGCGCGAGGACGAAAGCGAATGGCACGCTGCCGCACGGTGGATCGTGGAGCAGTGCGAGCGGCTCCGAAAGATCATGGCGGCGCCGCCGGGCTGGCGGTCGTAACGCTGACACCGCAAGATGCTCGGGAACGACGGACCGGTCATAGTGGCAGCCGAGCCGAGTCTTGAACCGCTCTCAATCGGTTGTCGTCCAAGACGCTCTCGCGACTGGCTACCCGCTCCGAATCAGGCGGTCCTAAACGTAGGCTCCGCCTCGACCTCCAGCCCGCCAGTCAAGCGTTCCGCTACTTATAGTAATCTGCGCTATTTATAGATGAATCTGCTATAAACATCCCAGAACTCTATAAACTGCAGTTCGACGGGAGGGGCCGCATGGACCCGATCGTGAATCCCTATAGCCCAGGCGCCGGGAAGCGCCCACCAGCGCTCACGGGCCGAGACGACCAGGTGGCGGCGTTCGATGTAGCGGTGCGAAGGCTTGCCGCAGGTCGTTCAGACCGGAGCCAAATGCTCACGGGCCTGCGGGGCGTGGGCAAGACGGTGTTGCTGCACGAATTCCGCGACATCGCGGCTGGGCACGGCTGGATCTGCCAGAGCCTTGAAGCGGGCGAGGACAGCCCCTTCGTGCGCCAGATCGCCGCGGTCGCCCAAGGCGCACTCCTAGATCTGACGCCGCGGCGCCGCTTGTCGCAGATCGCCGCGCGTGTTCTGGGGGTGCTCAAGTCGTTCCAGGTGTCATGGGATATCCCGGCTGCCGGGACGCTCACCGTGGGGGTCGATCCGTTCGACGGACGGGCTGACTCGGGCATCCTGCAGCGGGATCTGGCGGATCTACTGCGGGAGGTGGCCCAGCACGCCAAGGATTGCCGCAAGGGTGTGGTGGTCACGATCGACGAGATCCAGCATCTGTCCAAGCAGCACCTGCGGCCGCTGATCGTCGCGCTGCACGAGATCAGTCAAGCGGATCTGCCGTTGCTGGTGGTCGGTGCCGGCCTTCCCTCCGTCCTGGGCCTGCTGGGCGAGGCCCGCACCTACGCTGAGCGCCTCTTCAGCTTTGTTGACATCAGCAGCCTTGACGACGCTGCGGCGGCACGGGCGCTCGTTGAGCCTGCCTCAGCCGAGGGTGTCAGATGGGATGCAGGCGCGATAGAGGAGGTGGTTTCACTCACCAAGGGCTACCCGTACTTCTTGCAGGAATTCGGCAAGCAGGCCTGGCGTGTGGCCGAGGGACCTGACCACATCATCCGACAGGATGTGCTCGACGCGGTCCCGCTGGCGCAGGCGGAGCTCGATGCCGGGTTCTTCCGGGTCCGCATGGATCGCGCCACCGACGCCCAGCGGGCCTATCTGGCGGCCATGGCCGCGATGGGACCCGGCCCTCACCGCTCCGGCGATGTCGCGGCCGCGCTGGGAAAGAAGACCACGCAGGTCGGCCCGGTACGCCATTCCCTCATCCAACGGGGCCTGTGCTACTCACCTCGCCACGATGTGATCGCCTTCACGGTGCCCATGTTCGACGAGTTCGTCCGCCGCCACATCGCCTGAGGCGAGCGGGAGTGGGTGCGGGTGCAAAGATTGGCGTCGATGGCATCATCTGGCAGCGCCCGGGAGGAGCGGTTCTCGGCGAGCGGGGACCATGCCTACAAACGGTGGCCTCGCTACCGGGCCGCATCCGAGGGCTTGAAGAACTACTGGTACCCGGTTGCCTTCTCCAAGCGCATCGGCCGCAAGCCGGTGCCGGTGACGATCTGTGGCGAGCATCTGTTCCTGATCCGCCACGAGGGCAGGGCGTTCGCGCTCAACGACCGCTGCCTGCACCGCGGCGTGCCTCTGTCGATGGGCAAGTGCTGGTTCCCCGGCACCATCTCCTGCCCGTACCACGGATGGACCTACGACCTGGCCGACGGCAACCTGCGGGCCGCCCTAGTCGACGGCCGCGACTCTCCCATCGTCGGGAACAAGAGCGTGAGGGTGCGGACCTACCCGGTTGAGGAGTGGGGTGGCGTGGTCTTCGTCTACGTCGGCGAAGGCGAGCCGCCGCCCATCGACCAGGACGTCCCTGAGGACTTCTTCCAGCCGGGAGTCAAGGTGCGGGGTTGGCTCCGCAACAGGAAGGGCGATTGGCGTTACGCGGTCGAGAACGGCTTCGACGAGGGTCATTCCACCTACCTGCACCGGGGCGTCGTGTGGACGTGGATCCGGCGCAAGCCCGCCTACCGGGTCGTTCACGTCGAGCGGGAGGGCGATTGGCTGGTCCGGACCGTCGACGATGTCGTGGAGCAGGTCGACTATCCGGGTCTCGGCCGGTGGCCCCACGGCTTTCGCCCATGGCAGCGCAACGTGGTCGTCCGCGGCTCCGTGCGCCTCCCCGGATGGGTGCGCATCCAGTGGCCGGACTGGACGGCCTACGAGGTGTTCATGGGGACCACCGACGGCGAGCACCTCTCGCTCATGTTCGCCGTCTCCCACGCCAAGGGCCTTAAGGCCGTGCTGTTCAGGCTGCGGTTCTGGCTCTATATCCGCTGGGCGTACATGTGGCAGTTCAATCGCCAGGACCAGCAGATGATCGAGCAGGTCCGCATCCCGCCGGAGCGGCTGTTCCGCCCCGACAAGTCCGTCACCGTCTGGCGAACCCACTGCGAGCGGAACGCTCGGGGAATGCAGATGCCCGTGGGGGAGACCGCCGTGCACCTGACCGATGACCCCGATCCCGTCTGGGATGACTCGGACCTGTTCGACGACTCCGACGTCCCGGTATCCGGCCCCGGCTAGCGGGCTAGAGGGGCTCCCTCCCGGCGCTGCCTCTAGGCGGGGGACGGGGAGCGGCTGCTGTCGAGGCGGATCCGGCTCGACAGGCTGAGCACGGCTGCCCCCAGCACCCAGGCGGCCGCGACCGCCAGCGCGGCTGAGGATGACGCTGCGTCGCTGATCGCCCCGAAGGCCACCGGCCCGATGACCGCGCCGAGGTTTAGGCCACCGATCACGAACGACGAGGCCAGCCCGGGCGCCTGGGGGTAGATCCGCACGAGCGCCAGCACCATCAGCCCCGGCCACGACCACCCCAGGATGATGGCGGCCTGCCCGCCGAGCGCGTAGAGCCAGGGCGTGTTGGCGGCCATCAGCGCGTAACCGGCCGCGCTGGCGGTCAGCAGCACCGCGACGGTGCTGACCGCGCCCGTGCGGAAACGGTCGGCGAGCGCCCCAAGCGCGATGCGCACCGCGATCACTCCGGCGCTGGCCGCCGACAGCAGCAGCCCGGCCGTGCTCTCGGAGATTCCCGCGGCCTCGCTGTTGACCACGAAGAATGCGGCCGCGGCGACGACTGAGCAAGAGGCCAGCATCGCGGCCGCGGCGAACACGAAGAGGGGCCCCATCCTCACGTGCCCGAAGCGGCCAGCGGCGGGATCCTTCGCGGGCCGTGTTGCCAACGGCGCCGTCGCCCGCTCGCGGGGCAGCAGCAGCATCCCGACCCCGGCCAGCACCGCCCCGCCGAGGAACGGCCATCGCCATCCGTCGGTTCCGCCCACCACTCCGACGGTGAGTCCGGCCAGCAGGGGGCCCAGCGGAATGGCCGACATGTGCACCCCGAAGGCCAGGCCCTGACGCTGCGGCAACACATGGTCGGCTACCAGCACCTTGGCGGCCGGACCGGCCAGTGTCAGTCCCGCACCGGCCACCGTCAGCCCCACCAGCAGCGTCGCGAACGATCGGGCCACGAGAGCCACCACCAGATAGCCGGACATCGTGACCAGCATCGAGATCATCAGGCTGCGGCGGGAGCCGATCCGGTCGGACAGCTCGCCGGCGTGGACGATGGCCACCGCCGCGAAGATGTAGGTCAGTGCGAGCGCCACCCCGAGCCCGGTGTCGCCGATGCCGAACTCCTCCTTGATGTCGCTGCCGAGCGCGCCGGCCAGGAAGCCGGGCATCACGCTGGCGGTGACGCAGGCCACCGATGCCGCCACCGCCTGAACGGGAGCCGCGCCGACACCCGGCGAGGGCGCCGCTTGGGCGTCGGCCATGTTCCTGGCTGTGTTACCGGGCCGGTTTGGCAGTGAGCGCCACCGGCCGGGTGTCGGGGCTGCGGATGGCTCGCACCTGCTGGTGGAAGCGCTCGACGTTGGCCAGCTTCACGTCCTCGTAGCCCCGGATGACATCGGGGAGCTGGGCCAGCTCTATTGCCCTCTCGTAGGTGGCTGGCGTCAGGGCGTCCAGCTCGGCTTCCATGAGCGACCGGTACTCCGAGATCAGCTCGCGTTCGGTCCGGCGGACCTCGGCGTAGCCGAAGACGTCGAAGGGCGTGCCCCGCAGCCGTCGCAGCCCCTTCAGCACTGCCAGCGCCGGCCGCTGCAACGGCCCCAGGGAGATCTTGCGCTTCAGTCCCAGGGCCCGCAGCGCCGGAGGAAGCAGCAGGATGCGGTAGCCGGCGAAGTCGCCGACGGCGTCGCGCACGGCATCGGCCATGCCGGGCCGCAGATGGAGCCGGGCCACCTCGTACTCGTCCTTGTAGGCCGTCAGCTTGTAGAGGTAGCGGGCCACCGAGTCAGCCAGTTCGATCCGGTCGCCCATCACCTCGCGCTCGCGGGCCGACGCCGCGTCCACGAAGTCCACGTAGGCGGAGGCCAGCGCCCGCGACTGGTAGTCGACCAGGTCGGCGGCCCGGCGCTCCACGATCTCGGCCAGGGCCGCTCCCCCGTCTCCGGGAGCTGAAGCCAGACCCGAGTTCTCCACCAGTGACCGGGCGGTGGCCTTGGCTCTGGCACCCGCGGAGTCCAGCCCCAGTCCGGGTACGGCCGACTCCGTCTCCGTCGACGCGGTGGCGGGGGCCACACCGGCTACACCGGCCAGGCTGACCAGGCCGTCGATGCCGTCGCGCCCGTACACCCGTCCCCATCGGAAGGCGGCGATGTTGGCTGCGACCGCCACCCCGTTGAGTTCGATGGCCCGCTCGATGGAGGCTGCCGACACCGGTATCCCGCCCGCCTGGTACGCGGCCCCCAGCACCAGCACGTTGGCGGGCATGGCCGTGCCCAGCAGGGCATCGGCCATCCGGTCGGCGTCGAGGCGCACGCTGGCGCCGGCGCGTGTGGCGCCGTCGATGGTCGCCAGCATCTGCTCGGTGTCGGGATAGGTCTCCTCGACGTGGGCGACCATGTCGCCGGTGGGCAGCTTGCTGGTGGACACCACCGCCAGCGTGCGACCGGTGTCGGCTCTGGCCAGGTTCTTGGGGTCGGCAGCCACCAGCAGGTCCAGGCCGAGGTAGCAGTCAGTGCCGCCCGCGCCGATGAGGTTCGCGCCGGAGGCCTCGCCGTCGAAGAAGCGCAGGTGCGAGACTACCGGTCCACCCTTCTGGCTGAGCCCGGTCTGGTCCACGCCCATCACGCCGACGCCGTCGAGAAGCGCCGCGGTGGCCAGCACCTGACTGACCGTGACCACCCCGGTGCCGCCCACCCCTGCCATGAACACCGCGAACCCGTCGGGACCGGGCACCGGCCGTTCCGGCTCCGCGATGTCGGTGGGCGGCGGGCTCGGAGCGGCCCGCCCCCCGCCCGCGGCGACCGCCGCGCCGGCCCTAGCGCTGGCTCTGGCGGGGTCCGGCCGGGTCTTGACCCGGATGAACGACGGGCAGTCGCCCTCGATGCACGTGTAGTCGAAGTTGCACGAGGACTGGTGAATGCGGGTCTTGGTCCCCAGCTCCGTGTCGACGGGCTGAACCGACAGGCAGTGGCTCTTGGCCCCGCAGTCGCCACAGCCCTCGCACACGGCCTCATTGATGAAGATGCGCTTGGTCGGGGTGGGCCGAAGGCCCCGCTTGCGTTCGCGTCGCTTCTCGGCCGCGCACTGCTGGTCGTAGATCAGCACGGTCACGCCGGGCGTGTCCCGCAGGGCGATCTGGGCCTCGTCGAGGCGGTCCCGCCCCCAGATGTCGGTGCCCTCGGCCAGGGGACCGCCGTCGGTGTGGCGGTCGGGATCGTCGCTGCACACGATGATGCGGCTCACGCCCTCGGCGGCCATCGCCTGGGTCAGCTCGGGCACGCCGATGGAGCCGGCCACGTCCTGGCCGCCGGTCATGGCGACGGCCCCGTTGTAGAGGATCTTGTAGGTGATGTCGATGCCAGCGGCCACCGCAGCCCGCACCGCCAGGCTGGCGGAGTGGAAGAACGTTCCGTCGCCGACGTTCTGGAAGATGTGGGGCCGGTCGGTGAACGGCGCCCTGCCGATCCAGGTGGCGCCCTCGCCGCCCATCTGGTGAACGATCTGGGCCCGGTCGTCGATCCACAGGGCCATGGCGTGGCAACCCACGCCGGCGCCCACGAACGAGCCCTCGGGAGCCTCCGTCGAGCGGTTGTGGGGGCAGCCGCTGCACCAGTACGGCGTCCGGGCCACCTCTGCTTCGCCGGCCCGGGCGGCGGCCTCGATCAACCCCAGGCGGGCCTCCACCGCCACCGGCAGGGCGCCCACCTCGCCGCCCAGCACTCCGGAGCGGAGCCGGTCGGCGACGACGACCGCGATCCGGTCGGCGCTCAACTCACCGTCGGCGGGCACCAGCCGGCGGCCGCGCTCGTCGGTCTTGCCCACCACCCGGGGAGCACCGGTCCGGCCGTAGAGGATGTCTCGGACGAAGAGTTCGATGAAGGCCCGCTTCTCGTCCAAGACCAGGATCTCGTCGAGCCCTCCGGCGAAGCGGCGCACGATCTCGGGCTCGAGCGGCCACACCATGCCCAGGCGCAGCAGCCGGATCCCGAAATGGCGCAGAGCCTCATCGTCGAGGCCGAGATCGCCGAGGGCTTGGCGCATCTCCTCGAACGTGCGGCCCGCGGCCACGATCCCCAGGCGGGCCGCCCCGGCGGCCCCGCTGATCTCGTTGAGGCCGTTGGCTGCGGCGTAGGCGGTCGCCGCTTCCAGGCGCCCGTAGGCGATGTCCTTCTCCTGCTCCAGGCTCAACGGCGTCACCAGGCCGGGCCGCTGGACGTGGCGCCACGGCACGCCGTCGATCTCCAGTCCGGGGTCGACGGGCACCACCCGGTCGGGGGCCACCTCGGCCACGCCGAACCCGTCGGCGACGGTGGTGACGATCTTGAAGGCGGCCCATAGGCCGGAGTACCTCGACAGGGCGATGCCGTGCAGTCCGAGGTCGATGACCTCCTGCATGGTGCCGGGGTACAGGATGGGGATCTGGGCGTCGTAGAAGGCGGGCTCCACCTGGGTGGGCAGCGTCGACGACTTGGCCATCGGGTCGTCGCCGGCCAGCACCAGCACCCCGCCGTTGGGGGCGGTGCCCTTGAAGTTGGCGTGCTTGAACACGTCGCCGCAGCGGTCCACGCCCGGCCCCTTGCCGTACCACATGCCCACGACCCCGTCGTGGCGGGCGAGCGGGCCGAGCAGCGGCTCCTGGCTGCCCCACACCGCGGTGGCGGCCAACTCCTCGTTGACGCCCGGCACCCACACCACGTCGTGGTCGGCCAGCAGGTCCATGTTGCGCTCGATGGTGAGGTCGACGGTGCCCAGCGGCGATCCCTGGTAGCCGGAGATGAACGTGGCCGTGCGCAGGCCCCGGGCCGCGTCGGCGCGGTGCTGGTCGATGGGCAGCCGGACCAGCGCCTGGACCCCGGTGACCAGCACCCGTCCCCGTTCCAGCGTGAACTTCTGATCAAGATCGAAGTCCTCGTTGCCGGGAGGAGGATTTGAGCGGATCCTCTCATCGGTGTCGCGCAGGGACATGGCGCTCAAGGCTACTCGGAGGGTGTCGGTAGCCATTAGTTCAGGATGGCTTGACAGGCGGCAGCCGCCGGGCGGGTCCAAGAACAGCCGCTGGACCTATTCCGACTTGTGAGTTTCGCTTCCGAGACGTCGGCTGGCGTCCCATCCGAGCACAGAGGCGTGATCTTCTGTCAGAGCCTAGAGAGCACCAACAGCGGTGGGGCCATTCGCCCTGTTGTAACAGAATAAATAGTGTTATAACATGTAAATGCTTGACAGATGTCATAGGGGTGTGCGAGAATGGGTTCATGGTGGTCGAACTTGTTGAGCGGCTTGATGCGGTGGCGTCGGAGTTGTTGGCGTGTCTGCGGCGCGGCGATGCGTCTTCGGAGGAGTTGTTGGGTGTGTTGTCTGGGACCAGGGCGGTGAGCGGCAAGCTTGACGCTGTGCAGGCTGTGGCCGCGGCGGGTGTGGCGGGTAGCCGCAGCCATGGTGATGGTGGGGTTCATGTGCTTGCTGAGAGCACCGGGATGTCGCGTAGCGAGGCGCGCAGTCAGGTCCGGACCGCGGCGGCGGTGGGCGCGATGCCTGTGGTGCAGGATGCTGTTGAGGAGGGCCGGATCTCTGCTGCGAACGCCAAGCGGCTCGCTGACGCGCTCGACAAGACCAGCGCCGGTGAGGTCGAGGCCGATAGGGAACTGTTGGCCAAGGCTGAGTCGCTGCCGGCTGAGCAGTTCGCCAAGGAGGCCAAGCGGTGGACCGCTGAGCGCCAGGCCGACGGCGGCGAGGCAGAGTTCCGCCGGTTGCGGGCCCGGCGGGCGGTTCGGGTCTGGGACGGCGATGACGGCATGGTGCATCTGTATGGGCAGTTCGATCCGGTGAGCGGGCGGCGCATCCGCAGCCGGCTCAACAAGGAGGCCCACCGCCTGCTCGACGCCGACAACAAGCAGGCCCACGGCGGCGGTGCTGGCAACAACAGTGCCCGCGGTCTCTTCGACGGCGACGAGAACCGCGTCCGCGGCGGCGCCGGCAAGCGCCGTGCCCGGGCTGGCGGCGGCGGGGCTCGCTCTTTGCAGCAGTGCATGGCTGATGCGTTCGAGAACATGACTGCGGGCACGGCCGGTGGCGGCAAGCCCTATGCGGACATTGCGCTGGTGGCCCGCCTCGACCCCGAGACCGAGAAGCTGATGGCCTCCACCGGTGACGGCGATCCGCTTCCGGCTGGGGTGATCGAGAGGCTCGCGGGTGAGTCGTCATGGTTCGGGCTGGTGCTCAGCGCCAAGGGGGTACCCATGTGGAAGGGCCGCAACCTCCGCCGGGTGACCGACTCGCAGTTCCAGGCGCTGATGGCGCTCTATGGCGGCTGTGCCGGCTGCGGGGAGCCCGACGAGAACAAGGTGCACGCACATCACATGGACCCCTTCGCCTGGGGCGGCCGCACCGACTTGGACAACCTGATGCCGCTGTGCTGGGGCTGCCACGCCAGGATCCATGACCACGGTTGGCAAGTGGTCGGCGCCGGCGACAGCAAGCACACCATCAGACCTCCCGACCGCATCCACCACGGCCCGGCGCGCCAACCCGACACCGCTCCCCTGTTCACCCCGACCGAGCCGCCCCACGGCACCAAACCCGACCCGGCCCGCGGCTTTGAAGCCGAGTCGGGCGTTGGGTCGCTACTCGCCCCGGCCGACCCGTCCCACGGCTCTGACGTCGAGTCGGGCGTTGGGTCGCTGTTCGCCCCGGCCGAGCCAGCCCACAGCACCCAACCTGCGCCGGCGGCCGTGGTCAGCAACGACAGCCACAACGGACGGTCAGGCAATGCGAGCAGGGCCGGGCCGACCGGGCCCCACGCCGCCCGAGCCGCGCTGCGAATGGCCAGAACCGCCTCACCTCAAGTCTCAGGAGCGTGCGGATAGGTGAGGCTCGACGTCCCGGCGCCATGGAATGTCAGAAAGAGAGTGCTTGCCACCGTTGCCGCGGACCGGCGCAACCTCTCACCTTGGCATCATGATCAACGCCTCCCAGCCGACGCTATGACGCGAGTCTCGGATTGAGCGCCGGGCCGTGACCGCGGCGGTCCGGCAGCAGGCCGGTTGAGTTCCGGTCAGCCGATGATGGCGCAGTACTCGGGGACGATGTCCTCGGTGAGCATGTCCATCCAGGCGGGGCGCTGCTCGATCAGCCGGGCCACCACGTTGCGGTGGTTCTCGCGGTGGTTCCAGGTGCCGATCAGGTAGAAGCGCTCGGGGTCGTCCTCGCTCTGGTACAGCACGCCCTCGTGCACGATGCCCGGCGTGGTGTGGACGATGTTCTGGTCGCTGTGGTCCCAGGCCTCGAAGGAGTCGATGAAGTCCTGGGCCCGGCCCGGCTTGGCCTGAAGCGTGTAGTGGAACGCGAACGATCCCTCGGGCAGGTCCTTCAGGATCGGGTTGGCGTGTTCGTCGTGGTCATGGTCGTGATGGTCGTCTGCCATCGGGACACCCCCTAGGTGGCTGCGGTGAAGGCCTCGGCTGCGGCCTGCGAGCACACCACGTCCTCGGCGTGCTTGGCGCCGGAGATTCCCAGCGCTCCCACGACGGTGCCGCCGACGGTGGTCAGGGGCTCGCCGCCCTCGACGGCCAGGATGTGGTGGCGGGCGGTCATGGGCGGACCGAGGGAGTTGTCCTTCTGGAAGTAGTCCGACAGCGTGCCGGTGTCACGCTTGAACGTCAGCGCGGCGACGGCCTTGGCGATGGCGTTCTCGAGGGCGATCTCCACCACGTTGTCCATGCGGTGCACCAGTACGAGGTTGCCGGTGGCGTTCACCACGGCCACGCACACCGCCAGGCCCTCGTCGTCCGCGGTGGAGAGCGCCACGTCGGCGGCGAGCTTGGCTCCCTCGAGGGTGAGGGTCTCGACGTTCATGGTGTTCATGGATTGCTCCTGGGTTGGTTGGGGGTTCGTTTGATGGGATCCTGCAAGACCGGTGGACGGTCGGGTGGTCAGTGCTTGATCTGGAAGATGGCCTCGACCTCTACGGAGGCGCCCAGGGGCAGCTCGGCCACGCCGATGGCGGAGCGGGCATGGCGGCCGGCGTCGCCGAACACCTCGATCATCAGGTCGCTGGCGCCGTTGATCACCTTGGGCTGGGCGTTGAAGCCCGGGTCGCTGGTCACGTACCCGGTGAGGCGCACCACCCGCAGCACCTCGTCAAGGGTGCCCAGGTGCTGGTGCACCGACGCCAGGATGGCTTCGGCTGCGCCCCGGGCGCTGGCCTGGCCGGTCTCGATGTCCATGTCGCCCCCGAGGCGGCCCACATAGTCGATCCCGCCCCCTCCGGAGGCCAGCGCGATGGATCCCGACACGAAGAGGACATCGTGGACCTGGGCCACCGTGTCGAAGTTGCCTGCCCTCAGCAGGGGCATGTCGAGGTCGACACCGGCGTCTCTGGCCGCCTGCTCATAGGACATGTGGGCTCCTCTTGTGACGGTTCCGCGATGCTGTATACCGACCCTACAGCGCCCGCCCTGTCCCCCGCCGACTCGGGCCGGACTGGTCCGGGCCGCTAGCTTCGCTCGCCATGGATCTGGGATTGCGGGGGCGGCGGGCGCTCGTGTTCGGCTCGACTGCGGGGCTGGGGCGGGCCACCGCGGAGACGCTGGCGGCCGAGGGCGCGCTGGTGGCGATCTCGGGGCGGCGGGAGGAGTTGGCCGCTGAGATCGCGGCGTCGTTGCCCGGTGCGGTCGCGGTGGTCGGCGACCTCACCGTGGTCGGTGAGCCGGCCCGGATGGTGGATGAGGCCGCGTCCCGTCTGGGCGGTCTCGACATTTGCGTGGTCAACACCTCCGGGGGAACGCCCGGCGGCATGACCGAGGTCACCGCCGACGACGAGGCGACCGCCTACGAACGGATGCTGCGGCCCGCGCTGGGCGCGACACGGGCTGCGATACCCCACCTGCGGGCCGGCGGCGACGGGCGCCTGGTGTACATAACCGCCCGGTCGGTGGTGGAGGCCTCACCCGAGCTGGCCCTCTCGGGAGTGTTCCGCAGCGGCGTGGCCGCCGCCGCCCGCTCGCTGGCCATCGAACTGGCGCCCGAGGTGCTGGTGAACGTGATCGTGCCCGGCCAGTTCGACACCGGTGCGCTGGCCCGCGCCCAGGCGGCCCGGGCGGCTGCGGAGGGCACGACTCCGGAGGCGGTGCGAAGCCGCCATCGTGAGTCGATCCCCATGGGGCGCTTCGGCCAGGCCTCCGAACTGGCCGACGTGATCGCCTTCCTGTGCAGCGCCCGGGCCAGCTTCGTGACCGGCTCGGTCGTTCGGGTCGACGGGGGCGCCGTAATCGGGTACTGACCCGCGTGCCTGCAGGCCGCCTGGGATCTGGCTCCAACCCCGCGGAATCGGCTGTCTCTGAAGTCATGTTCAGCGTGTTTGCAGTCTTTTCGATCACTGTGCTACCATGCCCGATGGCAATCGGGATTGGCTTCGCCCCGTGGCGAGAGGTTTCCCCTTCGTGGCAGGCGTACGGCGAAGGGAGACCGCCATGGCCATTACTGAGAGCGAGCGCTATCAGCTGGTGGAAGGATTGATTGAGGTACTCGGGATGGAGCGAGCAGAGACCCTGTTGAAGTGCGTCCTTCTCGAAGGTCGGGAACAACTGGCGACAAAGCAGGACCTCGAGGTCGTTGATGCCCGCTTGCGGGGCGAGTTCGGGGAGCGCTTCGGGGAGTTGCGGGGCGAGTTCGGGACGCTGCGGGGCGAGTTCGGGGAGCGCTTCGGGGAGTTGCGGGGCGAGTTCGGGGAGCGCTTCGGGGAGTTGCGAGGCTACATCGACTCGACTCAGGCCAAGCAGGCTCGCATCTATCTGCTGACGGTGCTGGGTCTCGCCGTGACGGTATGGGTCGCAGTGTTGGTGCCACTGATCCTCTAGTCGGGGGCGCTTGTGCATCGACAACGACCCTACGAAAGGCATCCGTTGCTCACAGCCGAGGTCAGTGAATGACTGAGAAGGATCGTGGCAACGTCGGCACCCGCTCGCGCTCCGAGTTCGGGGAATGGCACTCCGACTCCCAGGAGTGGCGGTCCGAGTTCCAGGAGTGGCGGTCCGACTCCCAGAAGTGGCGGTCCGAGTTCGAGGAGTGGCGGGATCACATCGACTCGATGCTGGCCAAGCAGACTCGCATCCACTTGGTGGCGCTTGCGTGTATGGCGCTCGTTGCATGGGCCATCAGGCTCGTCCCGCTGATCCTCTAGCCCCTAAGGCGCTCGCAGCTCTGAGCGTTCGCATCGCCGGTCTCTGTGTTCTGCTGCGCCACGAAGATCCGGTGGGGGGGTGTCCCTGTCTTGTTGTCAAGCCGCTTGGGGCTGGTTGTCAGGGTGGGGTGGCTGGTAGGGGGTTTGGGTCTTGAGCATGGCCAGGATGATGT
>LXNJ01000553.1_pt1 | contig 25583 bp, 29 predicted proteins | sample 809081 | NCBI WGS metagenome assembly LXNJ01 (sample SAMN04870510, study PRJNA318959) | sponge metagenome | biome: sponge; feature: marine sponge reef; material: water | host: Petrosia ficiformis | place: Greece: Milos, Mediterranean Sea | collected 2013-05-29 | depth 5-7 m | reverse complement strand
TACCAAAGCGAACGAGGCCACCAAATGAACCCGCGCAACCCGGGGGGGTGGCCCAGTTTTAAATGTCGCCAGCGGCCCAGTTTTAGATGTCGCTTGACAAACGCTCTATGTCCTCACCGCGGGAACGGCCCGGAACCCCCACCGGGAGGACTGCGCCGGCCTCCGGGCCGGCACGCGTTGGCCGCGAGCCGGCGCAACGGGACGGACCCAATCCCCGTTCACGGCGTGCCCCTCATCCCCTCGGCGTTATCGTGATCCCCCGTGCAGAATCTCTACGGCCTCTCCCGCCCGGAGCTGATCCAGGTCGCCGCCGGCCTCGGTCTTCCTCCCTACCGGGGCCGCCAGCTCTTCCGTCACCTCTACCGGCACGGTCAGACCGACTTCCGGGAGATGACGGACTTTTCGGCATCCCTGCGAGAGGATCTCGCCTCGCGCTTCTCTGTCACGCACCCCCGGGTGGTGGAGGCGTCCCGATCCGGGGATGGCGCCGTCAAGCTGCTGATCGAACTGGAGGACGAACTGCTTGTCGAGACCGTGGCCATCGGGAGCCGCCGGGAAGCAGTTGGGGGAAAGTCGGGAAGGGCCCAGGGAGCCGGCGGCGGCGCTTCCGATCTGACGGTTTGCGTGTCCACCCAGGTCGGCTGCCCGCTCGCGTGTACGTTCTGCCGCTCCGGCGCCATCGAGTTCCGGCGGAATCTCACCCCCGGCGAGATCGCCGCCCAGGTGCACCTCGCGGAACGCGCCGCGCCCGAGGCCGCGCAGGGACGGCGGAACGTCGTCTACATGGGAATGGGAGAGCCACTTCTCAATACGGACGGGGTGACGGCTTCGCTCGATCTCCTGACGGATGCGGAGGGATTCGGCATTCCGGCGCGCCGGATCACCGTCTCCACGGTGGGCCTGCCCGAGGAGATCGGTCGCCTGGGCGCCGCCGCGCCTCAGGTAGGGATCGCCATCAGCCTCCACGCGGGCGACGACGAAACGCGGGGCCGCTTCATGCCCATCGGCCGCCGGCACCGGATGCCGGAGATCTTCGAGGCGCTGGAGCGACTGCCGCCGTCGAACCGCCGCATCACGATCGAGTACGTCCTGCTCGGGGGAGAAAACGATCGGGCGGAGGATGCTCGGGAGCTTCTGCGACAACTGCGCCGACTCCAGGCGGCGGGGATTCGCCCCCACGTGAACCTCATCGCCTTCAATCCGTGGACCGACCCCGCCCCCGGCCCGCCGCACCGGCCCGGCGCCGAGGAGGACGCCGAACGGTTCCTGGCGAGGGTTTCCGCTGCGGGATTCGTCGCGACCCTACGCCGCAGCCGCGGCCGGGACGTGCTGGCGGCCTGCGGCCAGTTGGCGGCGACGCCCGCCTGAGTCGCTAGCCGGCGGACCGTTTTCGCGGGGCCCTCTTTGGGGTCCCGCCGCGGCTCAAAACGACGCCGTCACGTTCAGTGAGACGATGCGCGGGGCGCCCAGGAAAGCCGCCTGACCGCTGATGGTGGCGAGGTAGTTCCGGTCGAGCAGGTTGTTCCCGATCAGGGCTATCTCGAGGCCCTGGAATCGCGGGCTGATCCGGCCCGCCGACCACCGGAAATAGGCGTCCAGGAGCCAGTAGGCGTCCGCGTCCCACGAGCCGTCCAGGGTGACGCCGCGCGCCCCGGTGTACTTCGCCGAGATACCGGCGGCCACCGGCTCTCCGCTGTGGTCGGCCGAAACCACGACGAGCGTGCGCGGCACCCCGACGACCTGACTCCCGGGCCGGATGCCCTGGGCGGCGGAGACCAGCGGATCGCCGACGCCGACGTAGGTCGCGTCGTTTCGGGTCCAGGCCGAGTAGAACGACGTGGACTGTGTGATCCGCAGGGTCGCGGACAGCTCCAACCCTCGCGAGTCGATCCCGCCGGCATTGAAGTACGAACCGCCTCCGGCGATCAGGTAGTTCGGGCCGGCGGCTGTCTGGGGCGAAAGGAAGAAGATCCGGTTCTGGAAGTCGATCCGGTAGTAGGTGGCGGTGGCGGCCAGACGATCCCCGGAGTAGCGGAACCCGACGTCCAGGTTGTCCGCGGACTCGGGTTCGAGCCCCTCGAGGCTTCGGCCCGGGACTTCAAGGAGGCGGTCCGAGAGCGATTTGAAGTTCTGCGCGTAGCCGGCGAAGAGTTCGAGTCCGCGGACCGGCGCGGTGTAGGTGAGCCCTCCGGAGAGGAGCAGGTCCGAATCGGACGAAACCGAAAGTTCGGCCGTATCGCCGAAGTGGTCCCTCCGGCCCACCTCCACCAGGTATTGCCGGACCCCGGCGTTAATGGCCAGCGGACCGGCGAAGAGGGTGTCCTCGACGTACCACTTGATGACCGATTGGGGGAACTCCCAGTCGTACTGGCGCCAGTAGGGGGTGTCGTCGTAGTGATGGGAGACCCGGGAGTCCACGACCTTGTGCCAGTCGCGGCCGAGGTCGCGCCGGCCGTCTTCGGCCCAGACGCCCGCGCGGAGGCGATTTCCGCCAATTGCGAGTTCCCCGAACCAGTCCCCGTCCAGGGTGAGACCGACCCGCTCCTTCCCGTAGTGGCTGTGCCGGTAGGACTGCACCGGCACCGCCCCCGCCGGATAACACGCGGGGTCGAATTCCGGGCCGGCGCCCCCGTAGGGGAACTGCAGCGAGGAAACGCATCCAGGCCGCGGCGCGAGCGGGATGCCTTCCGAATCCACGAATTGGACCTGGCCGAGCGGTTCCCCGCCGCGCGCGGTGAACCCGGACACCAATTCCGATTCCGCGCCTCCGCGGTCCGCCGTGACATCCACGACATACGGAGGCAACCAGTCACCGCGTCCCCACTGCCGGTGGTAGTAGGCGCCACCGGTGATCGCGAGCACGTCGGTGGCGGCAAACTCGGCCTTCACGTAGCCAAAGGTGTTCTTCCGCGGAATGGCCCAACCGGGGCGGTACAACTGGTTGACCCACGGCGTATCCGTCCAGGTGTCGATCAGGCGGTCCCAGCGGGGGTCGCTCCGGAACTCGGCATCGGAAGTGAGCCGCTGGTAGGAGGCGTTGTCGGTGTCGTCGTAAGAGACGTACGCCGAAAGGTCCAGGCGGCCGGCCCCTGCCCGGATCTTGCCGGCCAGGTGGTCCCGCTCGCTCCGGGCGAACCCCTGGATCCAGTCCCGGCTTTCCTGCCGTACCGCGGAGACCCAGGCGCGGACTTCCTTCCCGAACAGGTGTCCGGTGTCCATGCGCAGGTAGAACCGCTGGCCGTCATCGGATCCCAGATCCACTGCCGCGGTGAACTTTCGCTCGTGTTCCGGTTCGTCGGTGGTGAAATCGAGGGTTCCGCCGAGCGCTTCGATGGATCGGGAGGCGATGTCCGCGGTCCCCTGGGACACCGTGACCCCGCCCATGTTGGCGGGGTCCACGAAGCGGTTGGCCTTGGAACCGCTCCAGTAATCCGAGGTGCCGTTCGGCATCCCGTCGATCGTGGTGCCGATCTGCGCTTCGTCCAGATTGACCTGAAAACCGCGCATCGAAATGCTGGTGGACCAGTCGTCGGTGCCGTAGGCGTCTCCCTCCTGAATGGAGACGCCCGGGAGGTTGTCCACCACGGCCAGCACGCTCGTGATCGGCGACTGCTGGGCGACCATCGGTTCCGCCACCACGTTGGTGGCGAAGCTCCGCGGCTCCTCGGCCACTACGGTGATGGACTCCATGACCCGGCTGATCTCGAGGATCACCTGGAGCCGCGTCACTTCGTCGGGCTGGACGGAAGCCGATTCGCTTCGGGTCTCGAAGCCGGAAAGGGTGGCTTCGACCAGGTAGTCGCCAGCGGGGAGGTTCTCGAAGGCGAAACTGCCGTCAGCCGCAGCGACCCGGGGTCCCGCGGACGCCGGCACGTTACCGAGCAGGGACACGGTGGCTCCCGGAAGCGCGCTGCCGGTCGAATCCACGACCCGGCCCTCGATGGACCCCGTGGGTTGGGCGGCGAGCAACGAAGGGACGAGTGCCAGGAACATCGCGAGGCGGTGACTCCGCCACGCTGGCGCGGTACGAGTGAACATTCGATTATCCCTTCGGCCAGTCACCGCCCAAGAGTTCCGGGAGTCCACGAACCGGCACCACCGATAGCCGCCGGTCCAGTTCGTAGGGGACATCCCCTGGATACACCACCCAGAGGTGTTCCAGCCGCAGGTCCGCGAGCGCTACTCGCATCGATTTCGTGGAACGCGGGGCATCGGCGTACTTGAACTCGAAACCGTAGCGGCGGCCGCCCCGGATCACCATCAGATCCAGTTCCGCGCCGCTATGGGAGCGCCAGAAACAGGCGCTGCGGGTATCCAGGCACGACAGCACCTGCTCGATGACGAATCCCTCGAAGGACGCCCCGAGTTTGGTGTGTCCCGCAAGTGTGCGCGATGTGGTTACTTCGATCAGCGAGTGCAGAATCCCGGAGTCACGGACGTAGATCCGGGGTGCGCGAACCTGACGTTTCTTCAGGTTCTCGTACCACGCGGGCAGGATGCGCACCATGTAAGCGCCGGCGAGCAGATCGCGGTAGCGGCGTGCGGTGGTCTCGTTGCTTCCCATCGAACGGGCGAACTCGGCCGCGTTCCAAATCTGGCCGTGGTAGTGGGCCACCATTTCCCAGAAGCGGCGAAGCGCCACGGCGGAGATGTTGAATCCGAGTTGCGGGACGTCGCGCTCCAGAAACGTCCGCACCTGGTTTTCCCGCCAGCGGGCGGAGCCGGCGTCGCTGGGAGCCAGGTAGCTCGGGGGAAGGCCGCCGCGCAGCCACAAGCTGCGCCAATCGGACGGCGACTGGCAGACGTCGTCCAGATCGAATCCGGCGAGGTCCACGAACCCGACGCGTCCAGCGAGACTCTCCGAAACACGACGAACCAGGGACGGAGAAACGCTTCCCAGGAGCAGCCAGCGAGTCCCTGACTCGGGTCGGTCCATCAGTGGACGTAGCGTGGTGAAGAGGTCCGGCATGCGCTGGATCTCGTCGATCACCACGAGCCCGGTCAATGGGGCGAGGGCCGTTTCGGCGGCTTCCAGGCTGCGGCGGTCCACGGCACGCTCGAGGTCGAAATAGGTGTGGTCCGGTTCCGCGGCCATGAACGCGCGCGCCAGTGTGGTCTTGCCGCACTGGCGGGGGCCGAGCAGCGCTACGCCGCAATGGACGGCGAAGGTCTCCCGAATGCGGCGCAACGGGCGGAGACGTTCGACAAGCACGGAACTATTTTCCCTGAAAATCACGGATTCAACAACCTGATCTTCAGGGATAAATGATCTGATGTCGCGCCGTCCGCGGCCGGGAGCGGCAGCGGCTCCGAGGGTTGGCCGGGCGCAGCGCTATCGGCGCCGATTCCGCGCCGTGAGCGATGCCGGTCTGGAGGCCGCGACCGCGAGAACCGGCCGGCCTTCCCGAAGGTTGCGCCACCGGACCGGCGTGACGGCCCGCGGTCCCCTCAGTCTTCCGCTTCGAGTTCGTCCGAGGCCGCTTCGGCGGCGGCGGCCTTGGCATGGCGCCATGCGGTGATCTTGTCCGCGACCGCGGGATCGCTGAGCGCCACGATCTGCGCCGCGAAGTGGGCGGCATTCTGGGCGCCGGCCTTGCCGACCGCAACGGTTCCCACCGGGAACCCCGGAGGCATCTGGACGGTGGCGAGCAACGCGTCGAGACCGCTGAGCGACGCCGCCAGCGGAACCCCGATGACCGGAAGGATGGTCCGGGCGGCCATCGCCCCCGCGAGATGGGCGGCCATGCCGGCCCCCGCGATGATCGCGACCACGCCGCCCGCCCGGGCGCTCTCCGCGAGCGCGGCCGCGCGGCCGGGCGTCCGGTGCGCCGAATAGATGCCCATCCGGCAGGAGACGCCGAGCGACTTGAGGACCTTCTTGGCCTCGCGCATGACGTCGATGTCCGAGGGGCTGCCCATCACGATGAGGACTTTGGGGTTGTCGGTGGAACTCATGTTGACTCCTTCTGTCAGACCGCGCCGGCGGCGATATCCCGGCGAAACGCCTTCTTCTCCCAAGTGATCGAATCAGCGGTCCGGTAAGCGGCGTCCCGCGCGCCCCGCCAGTCCGCACCCAACCCGGTGACCGCGATCACCCGGCCACCGGCGGTCTCGATTCCGTCCGCGCCCGCACGGGTCCCGGCGTGGAACACGCAGGTTTCGCCGATCTCGACTGTCTCCGGCAGCCCCTCGATCGGGACGCCCTTCCTGTACGCGCCCGGATACCCGTCCGAAGCCAGGATCACGGTTACGGCGCGATCGGATCGAAAACGGACAGCCTCGTCCGGGAGCCGCCCCGTAGCGGCCCCGAAGAACAGCGGCAGCAGGTCGCAGTCGAGCCGGGGCATCAGCGTCTGCGCCTCCGGATCCCCGAACCGCACGTTGAACTCGAGCACCTTCGGCCCGTCCGCGGTCAGCATCAGGCCGGCGTAGAGCACTCCCCGGTACTCGCGCCCCTCGGCGCGGAGGCCGGCGACGGTGGGTTCCACGATTTCGCGGCGCACCCGCTCCATGGTCGCTTCGTTGTCGCCGAGCCCCGGACTCAGGCTCCCCATCCCCCCCGTGTTCGGCCCTTCGTCGTCTTCGAAGCGCCGCTTGTAGTCCTGGGCGGTACCGCAGGCGATCGCGCGGGTCCCGTCGCTGATCGCAAAGACGCTCAATTCGGGGCCCGTGAGGCGCTCCTCGATGACGACCGCCTTTCCGGCCTCGCCGAGGCCGCCTTCGAGCAACCTTGCGGCGTCCCGGGCGGCGGCATCGAGATCGCCGGGGAGGAACACGCCCTTGCCGGCGGCGAGCCCGCTCGCCTTGATTACCGGCGCTTCGCCGTATTCCCCGGACCGAAGCGCCCGCTGCGCCGACTCAGCGTCCCGGACCACGGTGTGGCGGGCCGTCGGAATCCCGTGGCGGCCCATGAAGTCCTTGGCGAACTCCTTGGAGGCCTCGAGGAGGGCGGCGTCCTGCCGAGGCCCGAAGCACGGAATGTCGCGCTCCACCAGCCGGTCGGCCAGACCCGCCGCGAGCGGAGCCTCCGGTCCGGCGACCACCAGGTCCACGCGTTCTCCGGACGCGAGGTCGGCCAGCCCGCCGACGTCCTCCGCCCCCACCGGGGCGAGACGCGCCATCCGGCCGATGCCCGGATTCCCGGGCGCCGCGATCAGCTCGTCGAGTTGGGGACTCCGCGAGATAGCCCACGCCAGCGCGTGTTCGCGTCCGCCGCTGCCGACCAGAAGGACCCGCATTGCGGCGCCCGACGGCCTACCGCGTACGACGCCGACGCTTGCGGGCCCGCTTGCGTGCTGCGGCCCGCTTGGCGCGCAGCTTGTCGCCGGGCTTCACATAGAACGAGTGGCGCTTGATTTCCTTGATGATGTCTTCGGCTTGAACCCGCCGCTTGAAGCGGCGGAGGGCCACATCAATCGCTTCGCCTTCCTGGACGACGATTTCCGCCAAGTGATCCTCGGTGTGTGATTTCCGGTGTGTCGGTTCTATGGAATTATCAAAACCCGAGCCCATGCGGCCCGGGGAGCGGGAACGCTAGTCCCCGCGGCCCCCCATGTCAAGCAGGACCGCGGGGATGCGTTTCCGGGTCAGTTCGATTCGTCGAGCAGCCCGGCGTAGGAGTAGAGGACCGTGGCGACCGACTTCTCGCCGCCGATCATTCCGTACACCTCGCCGGCGCCCTCGATCACCCAGAACTCGTTGGCGGCGTGGGCGCCGCCGCCGTGTCCGACCGCTCCGCCCACGATGGGCATCGCCAGATCGGTTCCGTCCGCGAAGTCTCCGTCCCGGCCGCTGAACAGGTAAGCCGGCCAGTAACCGCCGCCCAGGATGGAATCCTCAGCGACCGGGTCCCGGTAGCGGACCCCGAAGATGGAGAACATCTCCCGCACCGAATCCGCGAGCTCGTTGTTGTAGTTGCTCTTCGACCAGGGCACGTCGCCGATGATCGTCATCTCGACGTCCTCATAGCCCTGCTCGTCGAGGTAGTCGCGGATCTTCTGGACCATATCCAGCCCGTCCATGTTCGGGACGTAGCGCATGTTGTGCTTGGAGGTCACCCGGTTCGGCAGGATGGCGCCCGCGCCGCCGGGATACATGTTGCCGGACCAGATGCCGTCCATGTTGAAGGAGATCCCGTAGCGCGCGTTCATCAGGTGCTGGAGCGGATCGTCGGTCATGAAGCGCGCGACCCCGATGTTCTCGGCGGCGATCGTGAGGTCGAGGTTCTCCGCCGAGCTGCGGAACATCTCCTCTTCCGCCGGTGAGAGCGGCGCTGCCCCGTCGTAGAACCCGGGCACCAGGACCCCGTTCCCATCATCGGTGATCAGGGTGTCCAGCATCTTGATGTGCCGGAGCAGCGGGGCATCCGTCGAACGCTTGTGAATGCCGTGGATGTTCGACGCGACCGGTCCGCGCCCCCAGCTCTCGCCGCTGGTGGTCAGCTCGATGTAGACGCAGCCCTCGGAGCCACCGGAGAAACCCGCTGCCCCGCTCCGCGCCTGGCGACCCGTGCGGTACATCGCGTCGGCGTCCCGGAAGAGTTCCGGATTCTCGCGGACGAACTGGCGCAGGCCGATGGACATCCGCTCCTCGTCGCCTTCGGCGATGAAGATCAGGTTCACCGGCATCGACCCCGTGACCTCGTAGATCGAGTGCATCCCGTTCCACATGGTCATCTGGGGACCCTTGGAGTTCGTGGTGCCGCGCCCGATCATCACCTTCTTGAAGGGGCCGAACTCGGTGAACTCTCCGTCGAACGGCGGGAACACCCACGCCTCGGGCTGGGTGATCGGCATGGTGTCGTACATCCAGTAGATGAGCAGCGTCTGCTCCTTGCCGTAGTCGCAGTTGGCGTAGACGACCGGGTTGCCGGGTTGACCCCACTCGGTCATGGGAACCTCGTAGACCTGTGAGTGCTGGCAGCCGAGCTGGTCGAAGAATCCCTTCACCATCTGGGCGGACTCGGGGATTCCCTCTCCGGAGTTCGAGATGCTCGGCTGCTGGATCCAGCGGCGGAGATTCATCACGTGCTGGTCCGCGTTGTCGTCGATGTGCTGGAACACCTGTGCGAGTTCTTCGGGGACCCGCGACATGTCCGGACTCAGTTCGGTGTCTCCGTTCGGCCGAATCCCAAGTTCCGCGACGGTCGGAGCTGGGTCCTCCCCCATCTCCGCCCCGCCTCCGCAGGCGGCCAGGAAGGATCCTGCAGCCATCAGTGCGATGAGGGCCCAGACTCTCCGGTTGCGCATTGCCTCGTCTCCTTCGCCGTCGCCTCGGTTGCCGGTGGACCGGCAGTGGCGGGACAGCATTTCGGAACATACGCGGGCGGCTCGGGCACTGTCAAAGGGACCCTCGAGAGAATGCCGGCGCGCCGCTATCGGGATGCCCGATTCCGTGCGGCCCGCGCCGTCAGCCGGGCGAGCCGGACGATGTCCGGGACGCTCGCACCTCTGGAAAGGTCGTTCACGGGGGCCGCGAGCCCCTGGAGGATCGGCCCGGTAGCGGACGCCCCGGCAAGGCGCTCCACCAGCTTGTAGGCAATGTTTCCGGAAGCCAGATCGGGGAAGATGAGCACGTTCGCCCGTCCCGCTACCGCGCTCCCCGGCGCCTTGCTTTCGCCGACGGGCGGTACGAGGGCCGCGTCCGCCTGGAGCTCCCCGTCTACCGCCAGGCCGGGGCGGAGTTCTCGCACTCGCGCCGCCGCCTCCGCCATGCGGTGCGCATCCGGGTGGTCGGCGCTGCCCCTGGTCGAAAACGAAAGGAACGCCAGCCGGGGTTCCATTCCGAGCAGGTCGCGGGCCGTCTCCGCGGAAAGAAGCGCGATTTCCACGAGCTCTTCGAGGGCGGGCCGGGGAATCACCGCGCCGTCCGCGAACAGGAGCGGCGCGCGGCCGTCCGGAAACTCCATCACGAAGGCCCCCGAAACCCGAGAGATCCCTGGCCGGATTCCGACGCCGAGCAGTCCGGCGCGGATCACGTCGGCGGTAGTCGTGGCGGCGCCCGCCACCAATCCTTCGGCCTCTCCACCGGCAACGAGCAGGTTGGCAAACACGAGGGGGTCGCCGGCGGCCTGAAGAGCTTCGGCGCGATGCATCCCGCGGTCCCGGCGCCGCGTCCAGAGCCGTTCGGCCGCCCGCTCGAGGACGGCGCCTCGAGGATGCACCGTCCGGACGGCATCCGCGCCGGACGACGCCGGCGGCCGCGAGGTTGGGCGCCCAACCAGCAGGGGCTCCAGGTCCGGGTCGTCTCGCAGCGAATGAACCGCCTCAACTACCCGCGAGTCCTCCGACTCGGGAAAGACGATCCGCGGCCGCCGCGCGCTGGTGGGCACAGGCTGCTTTGCCTTTGGCTGCTAGCAGCCTGCAGCAAAACCCCCGCGGCCCAGTTCTCCCGGTGGGGGCTCGAGTGGCGATGCATCCCGCCTGAACCGCCCCCCCACCGGGAGAACTGGCGCTTTGCGGCGCTCATCGTTGCGTTTCGGTCGAAATACACCCGGTATTCCTCCCTCACGCGCCTTGTCAGCCGGGCGCCTCACCACTCTCGGCGCTCACGGGGGTTTCACCACAGGCTGCTAGGATACCCAGCCTAAAGCGAGACTCCGGTTCTTTAGGTCCGGGCTCCCCGATGTGGGTGATTCGGATATCGGAGCGAGCGTCAACAAGGTTTCCGCTCCAAGAGCAGCCTTTGGCCGGTTCGCGACTCCTGCGCACCCGCCTCGTTGCGTCTCCAGAAGTGGGGATTGCGGAAACCACGAAGCCCCGGGAGAGGGAGGAAACAAATGGAAATCACGGAACGTAGCGTCGGCGGTGTCACCGTACTGGATCTGAACGGAAAGATTCAGCTCGGTGAAGGCGATGATGTCCTCAGGCACACGGTGCGCAGTCTGATCGCGGGAGGAACCCGCAAGCTCGTGCTGAATCTGGCGGATGTCCCCTACGTGGACAGCGCCGGGCTCGGCGAGCTGGTCCGCTGCCACACGCGCATGGTGCAGGCCGGCGGCAGCGTCAAGCTGCTCAACCTGACGGCCCGCATGCAGGATCTGCTTTCGATCACGAAGCTGGTCACCGTATTCGAGACCTTCGAGTCGGAAGATTCCGCAGTCGCGAGCTTCTGAGGGCGACGCGGGAGGCCTTCACGCAGGTCGGGAGACGGCCGGTTCCTACCGGCGTTTCCTCTCAAAGACCCACCTGACGAGGCCTCCTCGCGCGCTCCGGCTCTTGGCGCGCGTTGCCCCTCCGGCGACGCGCTCGCGGAAGGGATCGGATTCGGGTGACGGCACACCTGCGACGCCAAATCGCTCTCGGGAGAGTTGTGCCCGAGACTTCCCCCACCGGCTCCCGGCGGGGGACGAGAAGCCGCCGAATCCCCTGATCCCTCCGCGCCCAACAAAGTCCCGCCCCGTGGGCGGGCGCGAAGGAGACAAATGGCGATTTCGATAGCCAACGAACCAACCGGGAAGGGAACATCCCAGAAGGGCCCGTCCGTTCCCAAGCCGGATGTCGAGAAGATCATGGCGGACATCCGCCGCGTTGCCCGGGAGCGGGCGGAGGAAGGAGCGAAGAGCGAGCGGGAGTTCAAGGCTGATGTGAAGAAGCGGATGCTGCTGCCGCTCGGATCACGCGGCTTCACCGAGGATTTTGCCGAGCGGATCCGTTCCCGTGACACGTCCCGCTGGAACGTTCAACTCTCGAGGAGGGCGTTTCGCAGCTCGGCGTTCGGTCCGATGCGGCTGCTGCGCTGGTTCCTCACACCGCTCACCCGGCTGCTGGTGAACTTTCAACCCACCGTGGATCAGGTTGCCCGGCAAGCCGAGATCAATGAGTACCACCGCCGGCTCCTCTGGGCCACCAACCGGGACCTCGAACTGGCGCGTCTCGAGATCAACGTGATCAAGAACGAACTGCGCCGGCTGGGTGTCCATGCCGATTTCTCGTTCAGCTCCGGAGGCGCGAGCTCCGAAGCGGGGCAGAGAAGCGGCGGGTCGGGGCGCGGCCGATCCGACAATCGGGGTGGCCGGTCCGACAATCGGGGTGGCCGATCCGACAACCGGGGTGGCCGGTCCGACCGGGGACGTGGCGACCGGCGGCGAACCGAGGGTGGCCGCACGGACCACGACGGCGGCGGTCGCCGGGAACGGCAGGGCTCCGGTCAGGGATCGCGCCAGACGGGCGGGCAGTCGAACCGCCAGAGTTCGCGGCAGGGGTCCCGCCCCAATCGCGGCGGCGGACGTCGAACCGGGAACGGCGCGCCCTCGGGAGAGAAGTGACGTGCGGCTGGTCTTCGTAACTCCGCGCTTTGGGGCGGGAGACGCCACCGCGCCGGAGTTGCTCGCTGCGGAGCTTGCCAGCCGGTCACCCGGCGGCTGGCGAACCACCGTCGTTACGACCACGGCGGCCGGAGCGTCCGACAATGCGTTTCGCACCGGAGACATCCAGGACGAGAGAGTGCGGGTAATGCGCTTTCCCGCCGAAGCCCGGCCGGGGTCGGAACCTCAAGGTCGAGCCGGCGTGGTGTCCCTCACCTCCCCCGAACTGCTCGCGCATCTACGGGACCGGACGGGCGAGTACGACCTGATCGTGCTGTTCGGGGCGTCGGCCGTCTGTCTGGAGGCGGCGAAGGTCGACCCGGGACGCACGGTCCTGCTGCCGTTTGCCGACAAGGAGACGGACACCGCTGCAGACTCGGAGATCTATCGGCACCCCGCCGCGTTCGTATTCGGGAGCGAAGCGGAAGAGATCCTGGTCCTGAAGCGCTATCAGGTGCACCGGCGCATGCGGGAGACCGTCGCGGGCACGCTGTTATTGCCGCGCGGCGCGGACCCTGCCGTGTTCCGGCGGCAGACCGGGTTGACCGGGCCCTACCTGGTTTCCGGCGGACCGCTCGAGCCTGGCCGCGGCATCGAGGAACTGCTGAGGTTCTTCTCCACCTTCAAGGACCGTCACCCGCAGTCGGCCCTGGAGCTCGTGTTGATAGGGCCAGCGGCGATGCCCATCCCAAAACACCCGGCCATCCGTGTCGTTGACCCAGCCAGCACGCGAGCACGCCTGGACGCGGTCGGCGGCGCCATGCTGGCGGTGATCCCGGAACGGCTCGCCGCGTTTTCCACGACGGCAGCGGAGCCTTTTTCCCTCGGTATCCCGATTCTGGTCAACGCTTCGGCGACGGAGCTCGCCGAGGACTGTCGCGCTTCGGGTGGCGGCCTCTACTACCAGAACTACGACGAGTTCGAACTCATCCTCGAACTCGGCCTGCGGGATTCGTCCCTCTTCCCCCGGATGGGCGCGGCCGGCCGTGAGTTTCTGGAGTCCCGGCACGATTGGGACCAGGTGATGGCGCGCTACGACGGCGCGTTCCGGAGCTTCGCCCGTCCCTCGCGCGGAGGTTCCGCAGAGACCACACTTGCCGAGCCGGCTCCCATCCCGGAAAAACCGGGTGCCCCGAGCCGGGAAGGGGCGGCCGAAGCCCCGGTTCTGGCCTCTCCGGACGGACAAACGGCCGACGTAGACCCGGAGGAGACCCACCGGCAGGTGGAACCGGACGGCGAATCAGAATCTTCGCCAGCCGCTGCCGAACCGGAACCCGTGCCCCGGTCTGCGGCGGAGATGTCCGAGGGATCACCGGCGGGGCCTTCACCTCCCGACGAATCCACGGCAGTTCCCGAGTTGGAAACGGTGCCGGAGACCAAACCGGCAGCCGAAGCCGCGGCGCCGGAATCTGACACGCCCGATGAGGGGCCGGAGTCTTCAGAACCTGAGGACGCCGATGCAGAGGACCGAAGCCAAGCGGGCGACGACTCCCTTCCCAGTTTCTTCCGTAGTTCAATCCGCAACTGAGGTCGGCGGTTGGCAGCCGGTGAGCGCCGCCATCGAGAAGTCCGGGATCGACCGCGCGAATGTCCGGGCCCGGACGCCGCCGCGGAACGCCGGCTGACAGCGCATAACGGTTTGCCGAATCAAAGGGTTGTCACCCCGGATAGGGCGCCGGGAGTCAGATCGCCACGCTCGGACGCGACCGGCTCTGATCTTTGGTGCATCCGGTTCTCCAGCCTCTCAAAAGTCCGTGCGGGAGCTGTCGTTCATGAATTTTGAAGAACTGTTCAAACCGAAGAAAAAAGGGCAATTACGATCGGTAGCACACACCGGGACGCCGGCTTGCGGCCGACGCCGGGGTGGTCGCCGCGGTTTCCCTGCACGAGTCTTCGATCGGCAGGTTTCGTCGCGTGTTATGAGAGCGTTCATGCACCGCCTGCCCGCCGGGGGTCCGTCGCTCGGGCGGTTCACGGGAGCTGGGGGTCGCAGGTTCGGCCGCCGGCCTCCGGTCTCGCTCGGGCGATGAGGCGGCGGACGCTCCGTTCGGAGGTTCCCCAGCGAAGCGCCAGTTGGTTGACGCCGGCGCCGGCGGCGGCCTCCTCCACGATCCGGAGGTTGCGGAGTTCGCGTCGGGCCGCGGAGCAGCGGGGAACCTGGATCTTCTCGCCACCGCGGGCCGCGGCGAGCGCCGCCAGGTTCGGGAAGCCCAGTTCGCCAGCGAGGCGGTGGCCGACGAGACGCGTCCTCGGTTCGAGCTTCGGCACATGGACCGTCGTTCCGCCGCGCGCGGCCACCAGGCGCAGCGTAGCGGCTAGCCCGATCTCCTCCGCCAGCTCGAGCACGGAGTCAGGAAGCAGCGCGGCTGCTTCGGGGATCACCGCGGCGGCGATCAGCGCCTCGCGGCCGGCCGGCGATCCGGCCTGTGCATCGGTCGGTCCGCCGACGTTGCCGGCCGCCGGCTCGCCCAACCCTGCCAGCGCCGGCAGGTTCTGGAAGGCCGGTTCGGCTTCGCCGCCGCCGCGGACCGGCGGTCGGGATTTCATCGCGATGCTCCACGCGCCCTCCGCACCCTGCGCCGCTGGTCGTAGTTGAGGGCGGCGACTACCTTGCGGAGGTCCAACGGTTTCGCCCATTCGAGCCGGGCCGGGGAGCGGTCGCCCATTTGCCGCCGCAGGATCGCCTCGGCGTAGGCCACCGGGCGTTCGCCGAGGAGCATGTGGATCTTGCGGAGGAGCGGCCCCCGTTCGGGAGGCGGCGTTGGACTCCCGCGCCCGAAAGCGCCGTTGGCGCGGAGGCGGTCGAGCACCGCTGCGCGTCCTTCCTGGTCGAGGTCGGCGGCCGAGCGGACCCCCGCTGTCCGTCGAAGCATCGCGCGGTAGGCGTCGTCGTCGAGCCCGAGCGCCTTCCGGCCGATATGGATCCGCGCCAGTTCGGCGCGCCGGCGATCCGCGGCAGGCATCCGCGAGCGAGGGAGCGGCGGCAGTCGTTCTCCGGACGGCGTCATTCCGCGCCTCCGGCCCGCTTCGAGCGCCCCTCGGTACCAGCGCTTGGCTCCGTTTCCGCCGCCCGTTCCGCGTCCGCGAGCAGCGCCGTCACGGCCTTGTCCACCTCGCTGTCGGTGGGTTTGACGACCACCGCGTCGGTAGTCTCCTCGACGGTCACTCCGAGGCGCTTCAGTTCGGCGGCCGGGAGGCGGGCGAGGGCGGTCTTCACCGGTGTTTCGGCGGTCTTGATCATGATGTCCGCCTGCTCGGGAAAGTGTTTGCGGATGAGTTCCACGACCCGCGCTCGATCCTCGACGACCAGCGTCCCGCGCCGCTTCGCGAATCCGACGCGGATTCCTTCGATCACCAGGGTGCGCGGGGACTGGAACGCCTGCGGAGCGGCGGTGACCGCGGCGTGAAGCCGGGCGCGGGCGCTGGCGGCGGCGGCCACCCCCGCCCGGACGCCGCGAAGATGGCGGCGGCGCACCGCGTCGAGTTCGGCCTGGAGCGCCGTGACGCGGCCTTTGAGGGTCTCCCGGATCCGCGCGTAGGCCCGCGCGAGCCGTTCGATTTCAGCGAGCATGAGGGGTCTTCTCCCTTCCGGCCCGGCGGTTTGCGAACAGGCGTCCGAGTTGGACGCCGGGAGCGGCGGAGGCGATGAGCGAGATTCCGGCTCCGGTCGGTCCGAAAGCGGCACCAATGACTCCCGCGAGGAAGGCGATTGCGAACACTGGAACGGCGACGGACCAGGGATAACCGCCGCTCGTCCCGGATTCCCGGCGCCGGTCGGAGCCCGCTGGCCGCGCTGGCCGCGTTCCGTCTTTCCGGGCGCCCGGCGCCCGTCCGATCCGGACCCGGTCCACTACGAACCCCCGAGGTCGCGCCAGGCCGCTCGGACATGTTCTTCGGCTACCGGCGCGCCGTGGGCGAACAGGTGTGCGAGCCGCAACGTCTTGGTGAGGCTCCGGAGCGCTCCCGATTGGCGACCGATCCGCCTGACCGCGGAGCGTGCTCCCGCGCCGACTCCCCAGGCGTCGAGTACGGCTTCCAGATCCCCCTTTTCCGGCCCGACGAGCCGCACCCGCTTGCCGATGCGGCTGAAGAGCTGGGCGAACTCGGCCTCCCGCCGCCCACCGGTGATCCGGGCATAGACGAGTTCGTTCCCGAGGATGGCCAGCCCGACGCCGGTTGCGTCGTGGATCCCGCGGAGCGCTTCCAGGGCGCCCAGGTCGAGGTGTTGCGCTTCGTCCACCATGACGAGGGCCTCGCACCCCTCGAGCCGGGCGGTGAGGTCCAATTCGATGCGGGCCGCCCCCGCGAACCGGGGCCGGAGCCCGCAGGCGTGGGCCACCCGTTCCAGGCAGGGGCAGGTGCTCCGCGCCGCGGAAGTCATGGTGGCGAGCCAGGCGTTCGGCCTCGTTTCGGCGTAGCGCCGCGCGGCGAAGGTCTTGCCGGTCCCGGCGGCGCCGTAGATAACCGCCAGGTCGCCGGCCGCCTGGGCGTAGGCGAGCGCGGCGAGGATGCGCCGCGAAGTCGGTGTCTCGACCCAGGGCGGCGGGGCAGGGAGGCCGTCTCGCCAGCGCGCCCGCTCAGAGAGCGAGTTCAGCCAGCGAACCATCCGGGCTTCGACCCCGCGGTCGTCCGCCCCGTATTTGTCCGAGAGCCAGGCCGAGAGCGCCGATTCCGAGACGCCGATCTCGCGAGCGGCCTTCGCCTGGGTGAGCGACGCCGCCGCCATTGCCGCCCGGACGCGGGTGCGCAGGTCCTCCGCGGGCACAGCCGCTACTCGCCTCCGGCGGCGCGGCGCCGCGCGTCCAAGTCCAGCATCAGGTCGTCGAAGGTGTCCCGCATGGCCTCTTCGGATTCGGGGGAGATTTCTCCGGGGAGTGGGCCACCGAACACGCCGCGCGCGACAGCCTTGTCCGGGACCGCGGCCACTTCCTCCGCGCCACTGGCTTCGTTCATCAGAGATTCGAGGCGCCGGGCGTCCATGCGCCGATGGATCGCGAGCTGTTCCCGCGCCAGTTTCTTCAGCCGTTTCGACGCGCGGGCCGCCTCCCGAGCCGCCTGACTGTCCAGGAACGGGACGGCTCCCTGGGGCGCCGCGCGGGCGATCAGCCGGCCATCCGGCGTCTCCACCGCCACCGGACGGTCGAGGTGGTCCGGGTCGAAGCGGACCACCACCCGCCGCAGCGCCGCCGGGCGCCCGCTCAGCGTCTCTGCGAGCCGCTCCGACCAGTAGCGGTTCCCGAAGAGGCGCACCGCGCCGCTCGCTCGCTCGGCCGTGATTGCTGCTGCGGTCAGCAACCAGCGCGACAACTGCGCCTCCGTCGGGCGCGGGATCTCGGCGGTGTGGGCCCGGTAGCTGGCCTCGAACACCTCGTCAAAGCTGCGGCCCTCCATGCCCAGGCCCCGACGGCCTCGACGGGCGTTGTGCAGCCGAATCCCCTCGGCGACCACTGAGCGCAGCGCATCCAGAGAGACCGCCCGACTGCGATAGTTCTCGGGCTTCGCATCGGGACGGTTCCCGGTCCAGGCGCCGCGCAGCCGGTAGTCCTTCGCAATGTCCGTTGCGAGATCCCGGAAGGCCCGTTCAATCGGCTTTGACTGGCCATGATACGGAGTGGTCCAGTGGATGCGGTCCGCCCCGACCACCCGGGTCAGCAGTCCGATCGGGTCGTCTCGCTTCACCCGGAAGCGGAAGCGGTTCTTCGCCCCGCCGGTGAAGACCTTGGCGGCGCCGCCACGCCCGTTGTCCAGGAAGACATGGCCGGGGATGCCGAAGTCGCGGAGAAGATCGGCGAAGGAAAGCCGGTAGCCGTCGCTGGATTCGGTCCGGTCGAGGCGCCAGGAGAGGAGCTTCCCCGAGTGGACGTCCTGCCAGGCGACCAGCATCGGGCGCTCGACGGCGCCGTTCGGCCAGCGGACGAAGAGGTCGAGCCGGTGGCCGTCGGCATTCACCGCTTCCAGGGCGCGGAGTGCGGCGCGGTCGCGGACCTGGGCGGGCCGCATCCGGGCTGCCGCTTCGGCGCCCTCGCGCGCCAGCACGACCGCAACGGCCGGGACCTCGCGCCGGAGCCGCCGCTGGAGCGAGCGGGGATCACCGGGGATCGTCCAGCCGTGCCTCTCCGCGAGTCGCCGGAGGTTGCGGAAGCAGTGGGCGAGCGGTGGCGCTTCCGGTCGCAGATAGTCGGCCTTGAACACCGCCCACGCTTCCGGATCACACGGCGCCGACCTCAGAGGCCGTTCCGCGTGCCGGGGAGCCAGCGCCATCGCCCACAGGTGGCGCGGCCAGGAGGCGAGTCCCGGACGCCGGTCCCGGCCGTACCACGCCTTTTCGAGCGTGCTGCCCTTCCAGCGGGAACCCTCGGCGGCCTGGCGGAACGCCGTCGGCAGGGGCAGCCGCCCCCGGCGGGCCGCCGCCAGCGCCGACTCGATCAGCATGGCCATTTCCTCCGCCCGTTCGCGCCGGTCGGCGGAGAGCCGCTCCCAGCGGGACGAAAGCGTTTCCGCGTTCTCCGTCGGACGACGGAGCGCCGCTTCCGGAGCGTCGCCACCGGACGAGGTATCGGAGCGTCCCACCGGGTCACCGGAATCGCGGCGGGCGCTCCGCCTCCTTACCCGGGGCGCCCTCCCCACCTTCGGGATTCCGACCCCCGACCGCTCCGGACGGCCAGCCTGACCGGCCGCGCTTCGAGCGGTCGGGGGCCGGCTGGAGACGGGCGGCGCCCTCCGTTTCCGTCACGGAAGCCGTCTTTCCGGGTCCCCGCCCGGACGGCGCCGGGCGCGGGATGTCGGTCGGCCATTCCAACCCCTCCGGCCAGTGGTCGGAGAATTGCTGGCAGACGCGCTCGGAGCGCGCTTCGGTGATCGTGCGCCCGTCTTCCAGGCGCGAGAAGAAGGCGCCGTGATTGGCGATCAGCCTGCCGACGGTCGAGAGCCGGAGTCCCCGCGCGTCGGAGAACAGGCGGCCCAAGCGGATCAGCAGAGCGGAATACATTCCGTATAGTGGAACATATACCGCTATGCAGAGTCAACTGTGCGGAAATCGGATCGTTGTATGGATGCCGCCGTCGTGGTATAGATTCCACGATGACGGCCGCGGCGTTCGAGCGCTTGATTCGGAAGCGTCTTTCCGAGGTCGGAGAGACGGCGATCCGCGCGGCGAAACGGGCGGGACTTCCCCCCGACGCGATTCGATCGGTGCTGCGAGGGCATCCGCCCAACCTGGTGCGGGCCGGGGAGATCTGCGAAGCGCTGGGCCTGGAGCTCCGCATCGGGGTCCGGGAGGAACGACCGCCCCGAACGCCCGGGCGCGCTTCGCGGACTCCCCGGTGGGCGGAGGAACTGCGTGCGGGGGTGCGCGCCGATGTCGCCACGCTCTTGCTCCGAATGGCGGCGGAGACGCCCCCCGAAGGGATGGCGGCGTCGTTCGGGAAGCCGGATGGGGAGCCGGTACCGTCCGCGCGCGCGGGCGCCGACCGATCGGACGATCCCGGATACGCGCCGGACGAGCCGCTCCCGGGCGATCTTGGCGTCCTCCTCGCCCAGGATGTGCGGGCATCGGCGGGCGAAGGCGCGGCGACTTTCGACGAGCGGAAGCGCCCCGCCGCCCGGTTGGGCGAATCTGACCCGGCGCACGGCATCTGCCTGGAGAACGCGACCTGCATGCGGGTTGCGGGGGATTCGATGGAGCCGGGGATCCGGGACGGCGACCTGCTCGTGGTGGACCACGACCGGGTCGAGCCGGAGGACGGCGCCGTGTTTGTATTTCGGGTGGCGGACGGTCTGCTGGTGAAGCGGCTGCGGTGGCAGGAGCGGCGCTGGACGTTCGTGAGCGACAACTCCAGGTATCAGGCGAGGCCGGTCCGGGAAGACGAGCGGATCGTGGGGCGGGTGGCGTGGCACGGCCCCCCAGTGGAGCAGGAAGCGGACGCGGCCTGAGCAAGAGTGCGGGCGGCCCCGCCAGTCCCGAGGTCAGGCGGGACCGGTCGCGCGGCCTTGGCTCCGGTACGAAAGTGAGCCGGAGGGCGTCGCGCTTTTCCCCCGCGCAAGGGAGCGATCCGTCGTCGCTGCCGCGGTCGTGATCGGGCGCTGCTGACCGGGATCCCGTCGCCCCGTCGGACGGCGCCGCGTTATTTCATCCGGTTCTGGTGCAGGAGGAAGTCGTTCACGCGCGCCAGGGAATCCTTCCAGGCCTCGAACTCGCCGGAGAACTCCGCTACCGTCTCGGTGAGGGTGTCGAGTCGGGTGTGGATGCGGCCCAGGCTCCCGGAGTCGGGCACGTGGCGCAGCCGCTCGTCGAGGCGGGTCAGGACCTGGTCGTGGTCGTCGAGCCGGCCATCCACTCGCTCGGCGTGTTCGCGAAGCCGCCGGGCGTTATAGCGGGTGCGGCTTACGAGCCACAGATAGACCGCCACGCCGGCGGTGACCAGGAGTTGGAAGATGTCCAGCCAGAACTTCCAGGCTTCGTAGTCCATCGTGTTCCGGCCTACCGCTTCCGGTCGGGGAGACGGGCGACCTGGCGGGCGCCGAACCACCAGAAGACGCAGGTAGTGGCGGCGTAGAGGGTGGTATTGACGACCTGAGTGCGGAGTTCGGCGTCCTGGGGTCCGAGCGTGGCGTAGATCCAGGCGGTGAGGGCGACGAAGGCCCAGGTGAGGAGAGGCCTGGTGAGGCCGCGGACGAGGTCCACGGCGACGAGCCAGCGGCTTTCGCCCCGCGACCAGCGCTTTCCGGCCTCCCGGTAAGAGGCCCGCAGGGCCGCCCACTCGGCGGCCTCGGTCGCGGCGTGCGCTTCGACTTCGGCGCGCCGTTCGGCGCTCTGCGCTTCGACTTCGGCGCGCCGTTCGGCGCTTTCCGCTTCGATTCGCGTCTGTTCGATGTCAAGCCGGCGCATTTCGAGCTCCTGCCGGTGGCGCTGCCGGCGTCCGAAGAACTCGCTGACCGCGCTCACCGCGGTGCCGAGAAGCCCGGTGGCTCCGCCGGCGGCCACCGAGGAGAGGAACTCGATCATGGGCTGACCACCTCCAGTCTGAAGGGGGCGTCGCCTGCCCAGTCGAGCAGCCGCCGGAGCGCGGTGCGGGAGCCCAGCACCGCCCGCTGCGGCGTTCCCAGGACGCGGAGCCTCCCGTGGGAAAGGCCCGGCAGCAGGCAGCCCCGCGTGTGGGTGGCGTAACCCAGGCGAACGTCGCCGCCGAGGTTCCCGGCGTGGACCAGGATGTGCGAGCGGCCTTCGACTCCGGCCACCAGCAGGCAGCGCCCGAAGCGGGGCGAGCGGTGTGGTAACGCCGGGTATTCCCCCGCCGGGATGGAGGAGCGGTTCCGCTCGTTCTGCCGCCAGGGTGGCTCCATGGTGGAGAACTGCAGGTCTCCGGCGCGGATCAGGCCGGGGGTGCCCTGGTCGGTCGAAGGCTCGCGGAGCAGGACGGCCCGTTGCATGGTGGGGCACGCTAAGGGGCCGGGAGGGAAATGTCGTTATGACCCCTGTCATGACGACAGGCAGGGCGGGATTCCCTACCGTGCGCCGTATGAAACGCCCCGAGCGCGCCACGGGAGCGGCGCTTGCCGGAGCCCGCGACCCGGAAACGGCCCGCGGCGCGGGTCCCCCGCCGCGCGGGTACGCGCACCGGGACGGCGAGCCGGGGGTGCACGGGCCGGCTCTGCGGACCGAAACCGACAAGTATCCGGCGGTGGAAAAAGAGGCCTGGGCGCGATGACCATGGCCTCGACCGAAGCGCTGCTCACCGCGCTGGTGACGGAAGTGAGCGCGTTGCTGCCGGAACTCGGGGATTGCGGGGCGCACCCGGGGCGGTTCGAGGTCGCGGATCTCGGCCAGTGGGCGCCCAGGGCGCCGGCGGTGCGCCTGGCGTGCCTCGGCGCGAGCCGGACGGAGATGGTGGCCACCGGCCGGACGGACGCGACGATGCGGCTGACCGCCTTCGTGGTGACGAAGGCTGCATCGGACCGGGATGCGGATGTCGCCGCGCTCGCTATTGTGGACGCGCTCGTCGCCTGGCTGCCGGGTTTTCGTCCGACCGGGCTTTTGACCGGCGCGCCGAGGGCCATTCGGAGCCGGAGCCTGTATGCGGGGACCGTGGAAGGCTCGGGGATGGCGCTGCGGACGCTGAAGTGGCGTCAGGAGCTTTGTCTGAAGGAGGCCGGCGCGGCGGCGGAGGCGGTTCCGGCGCCCTCCGAGTTGTACTCTCTGCCGGTCGTCGTCGGCCGCGGCGGCGAGCCCGAACGGCTCGCCCCGGAGGCGGTGTGATGTTCGAGGTGGGGCAGCGGGCCGACTCCGGTCTGGAGCGGCGACTGCGGAACCTCGTCCGGCTGGGCGTGGTGGCGGCGGTGGACCGCGGGCAGGCGCGGGTGCGGGTGCGGTACGACCGGACGAAGGATGGCGCGCCAGTGCTGACCGCCTGGCTGCCCTGGGTGGCGGAGCGGGCGGGCGCTGACCGCTCGTGGGATCCGCCGAGCGTCGGCGAGCAGGTGGTGGTGCTCTCGCCCGGCGGCGAGCTGGCGGCCGGGGTGGTGCTCGGCTCGCTCTACCACGCGGCGCACCCGGCGCCGGCGTCGGAGGCCGGAAAGCACCTCCGCCGGTACCGCGATGGAGCGCGCCTTGAATACGACGCGGTGGCGCACCGGCTCTCAGCCATTCTGCCTGCCGGCGCCCAGGTCGAGATCCAGAGTCCCGGCGGGGTGTCCCTGACCGGGGACCTCACAATCACCGGCGAACTTTCAGTCAGCGGCGACGTGGACTCCGGGGGCGATGTCCGGGACGGGGACGGGAGCATGGCGGCGATCAGGGCTACGTACAACACGCATACCCACTCCCCGACGAATGTTCCGCCGGGCGGCCCGGCCCCAAGGATGGTCTGACGATGGTTCCCCCGGGTTTGGCGGACGCCCCGACGGCAATCTGTCGGGTCTCGCTTTCGGTCGCTGCGGCGGCGATATGGGCGGCGGATTCCCTCTGGGAGCGGGAGGAGCACCGCTGATGCTGGGCATGGACGCTACGACCGGCCGGGAGCTCTCCGGCCGGGCGCACCTGGAGCAGTCGGTGCGCGACATCCTGACGACGCCCGTCGGTTCGCGGGTGATGCGCCGCGATTACGGTTCGCGGCTTCTGGAGCTCGTGGATGCGCCGCGCGGGCGCGGCACGCTGCTTCAAATCTACGCGGCGACCGCCGGTGCGCTGGCGCGCTGGGAGCCGCGGATTTCACTCTCGCGGGTGCGCGCCGCCGCCACCGGCGCCGCCGGGGTGGTTCTCGAAATCGAGGGCGAGCTGCGCGACGGCGGCGGCCCGGTGCGGATCGCGGGGCTTTCGATATGAGCCGCTATACCCCGGTGGATCTTTCGAGCCTGCCGGCGCCGGAGGTGATCGAAATGATCGACTACGAGGTGATCCTGGCGGCGATGGAGACGGACCTGAAGGCGCGCTGGCCGGAATTCACCGCCACCGTGGAATCCGAGCCGGCGCGGAAGATTCTCCAGGTCGCGGCGCTGCGGGAGACCCTCCTGCGGCAGCGGGTGAATGACGCTGCGCGGTCGGTGATGCTGGCGTATGCCGGCGGCGGGAACCTGGACCACTTGGCGGCGCTGCTGGGGACCGCGCGCCGCGTCGATGAGTCGGACGAGGAGCTGCGGCGGCGGGCGCAGCTTTCGCCGGAGGGTTGGAGCACAGCGGGCCCGGCGGGCGCCTACGAGCTGCACGCCCGGCTCGTTTCGGCCAAGGTTAAGGACGTGTTGGTCACCTCGCCGGAGGCCGGGGAGGTGCTGGTAACCGTGCTCGGCGACGACGGCGACGGGACGCCGGACGCGTCCACCCTGGCGGCCGTGCGCGCGGCGCTGAACGCCGAGACGGTACGCCCGATCTGCGACGCGGTGACGGTGCAGGCGGCGGAGATCGTGACCTACCAGGTGGTGGCCCGGATCACGATCGGCGGCGGGCCGGACGCCGAGGCGGTGCGCGCGGCCTCCGAGGCGTCGGTGCGGGCCTATGCGAAGGCGGCTCATCGGCTGGGTGCTCCGGTGCCGCTCTCCGGGCTCTACGCCGTTCTCCATGTGGCCGGCGTGGAACGCGCCACCCTCACCAGCCCGGCGGCGGATGTGGCGGCGACCGCGGCGCAGGCCCCGTATTGCGAAAGCGTCACGGTGACCACCGGTGCCTGAGCTGCTGCCGCCATCCGCCAGCGGGTTCGAGCGCGCCCTCGAAGCTTCCGCCGCGCGCCTCGGCGCGGTGCCGATTCCGGTAGGCGATCTCTGGAACCCCTGGCGCTGCCCGGCGCGGGTGTTGCCCTGGCTTGCGTGGGCGGTCTCGGTGGACGAATGGAACGATGACTGGCCGGAGGCCACCAAGCGCCGCGTCATTGCGGCGTCGGGCGAGGTCCATCGGCGCAAGGGCACCGTATGGGCCGTGCGCACGGCGCTGCGCGCCGCCGGCCTCGCCAACGCCGAAATCGAAGAGCGGCTCACGAGCCACTGGGCCCACTTCCGGGTGGTCGGGGATCTCGGCGAATCCCTCACCGTTGAGGCGGCGGCGGCTGAGCGCGTGGTGCGGCTCATCGAGCGCTACAAGCCGGTGAGCCGCTATCTCGCCGAGATCGCCTTGCGCACCGCGTTGGAGGATCCGGTGGCGGCGCCGGCCGATGCGGCGGTGTACACCCCGACCCGCAACACACTCTACGACGGGCTGGATCAGCACGACGGGACCCGGGCTTACGGCGCCGAAGTGGGGACCGAGGTGTCGCTGTGAAGCGCTTGGCGGGGCTCGACGTGCGCGGCGACTTCGCCCTGCGCGTCTTCCACAATGACGGATTGATCGCCGCCTGGCGCGCGCCGAACCTGATCGTGGACGGCGCCAAGGATGCGCTGGCGCGGCTGCTCGGCGGCGACGACGGCGCCGCCGCGGTGTCGGAGATCGGCTTCGGAACGTCAGCGAGCGCGCCCGCGGCGAGCGACACCGCACTCACTGCGCCCTTTCGGAAGGAGGTCGCCGCGGTCCACTATCTCACCGGGGGGGTGCGCTTCGACTGGGTGCTGACCACCGCGGAGGCGAACGGCACCCGGATCCGCGAGTTCGGGCTGTTCGCGGGCGACACGCTGATCGCCCGGCGGGTGGGGGATGTGCAAAAGACCGCTCACCTCGCCCTCGAAGGGCGCTGGACGATTCGGTTCTAGGGGCGGCGCGATCTCGGATACCGGGTCCACGTCATCGTCTCGGACTCGCAGAACGACCCGCCGGCGGAACCCTTTCTCCGGTCCGTGAAAGCCCGGTTCGGTGACCGGGTGC
>LXNJ01000552.1_pt1 | contig 25606 bp, 20 predicted proteins | sample 809081 | NCBI WGS metagenome assembly LXNJ01 (sample SAMN04870510, study PRJNA318959) | sponge metagenome | biome: sponge; feature: marine sponge reef; material: water | host: Petrosia ficiformis | place: Greece: Milos, Mediterranean Sea | collected 2013-05-29 | depth 5-7 m | reverse complement strand
AGAGGGAGGTTGTCCGAGTCGCGGCCGGAGGCCGCGGTGCCGGCTGAAGCCGGCGTTCCAAGCCGGGTGGGCTGTCAAGGAGAGGGAGGTTGTCCGAGTTCGCGGCCGGAGGCCGCGGTGCCGGCTGAAGCCGGCGTTCCAAGCCGTGGGGGCTGAGGAGGCGGGTGGCGTTGTCGCGTTTCGCGGCCCTCTCGGGCCGGGCTGCCGGTCTGGAGGGCCCCACCGGGAGAACTGCCCGGCGGTCCTGGCATTCGCCTAGACGTCGAAGCGGTCGAGGCTCATGACCTTGTCCCAGGCGGCGGCAAAGTCACTGGCGAGCTGCGCACCGCCGTCGTCGGCCCCGTAGACCTCCGCGATCGCCCGCAGTTCCGAGTTCGACCCGAAGATGAGGTCTACCGGAGTGGCCGTCCACTTCAGTTCGCCCGTGCTGCGGTCGCGGCCCTCGTAGAGTCCTTCGGAGTCGGCGGACTTCGACCACACGGTGGACATGTCGAGCAGGTTCACGAAGAAGTCGTTGCTCAGCGTGCCGGGACGGTCGGTGAAGACCCCGGCGCCGCTCTTTCCGGCATTCGCTGCCAGCGCCCGCATGCCGCCCACCAGCGCGGTCATTTCGGGGGCGGTCAGGTTCATCGTGCTCGCCCGATCGACCAGCGCTTCCGCCGGCGAACGGAGGCTCTCACTGGTGAAGTAGTTCCGGAAGCCATCCGCGGCCGGCTCCAGCGCGTCGAACGACTCCGCGTCGGTCTGCTCCCCGGAAGCGTCGGTGCGTCCCGGGGTGAAGGGAACCTCCACCTCGTGGCCCGCCGCCTTCGCGGCCGCCTCGACGGCGGCGGCGCCCGCCAGCACGATCAGGTCGGCCAGCGACACCCGCTTTCCACCGGTCTGCCCGCCGTTGAAGCTGGCCCGGATCTGCTCCAGGACTCCCAGCACCTTCGCGAGCTCGGCCGGGCCATTGACCTCCCAGTCCTTCTGCGGCGCGAGCCGCACCCGCGCACCGTTGGCGCCGCCGCGAAGGTCGGTGCTCCGGAACGAGGAGGCCGACGCCCAGGCGGTCCGGACCAGTTCCGAAACGCTCAGCCCGGAAGCGAGAACCTCGGACTTCAACGCTGCGGCGTCCGCGGCGTCGATCAGCGCGTGATCCACCGCCGGCACCGGGTCCTGCCAGATCAGCGCCTCGTCGGGGACTTCACTGCCCACATAGCGGCAACGCGGTCCCATGTCGCGGTGCGTCAGCTTGAACCAGGCCTTGGCGAAGGCGACCTTGAACTCCTCGGGGTTCTCGTGGAAGCGCTTGGAGATCTTCGCGTACTCGGGATCGAACCGCAGTGAGAGGTCCGTGGTGAGCATGACCGGAGTGTGCCGCTTCGAACGGTCCTGGGCGTCCGGCACGAGGCCCGCGCCCTGCCCGCCCGCCGGCACCCACTGGTGCTTCCCGGCGGGACTCTTCGAGAGCTCCCACTCGAAGCCGAACAGGTTGTCGAAGAACTGGGACGTCCAGCGCACCGGGTTCGCGGACCACGCGCCTTCGAGCCCGCTCGTGAAGGGGCAGCCAGCGCCGGCCTTGTTCTCCCAGCCCAGGCCCTGCTGCTCGGTGGGCGCTCCCGCCGGGTCCGGCCCCACGTTCTCTTCCTTGACCGCGCCGTGGGTCTTGCCGAAGGTGTGCCCGCCGGCGATGAGGGCCACGGTCTCCTCGTCGTTCATGGACATCCGGCTGAAGGTCTCACGGATGTCCCGGGCCGCCGCGACCGGATCCGGGTTGGCGTTCGGCCCTTCCGGATTCACGTAGATCAGGCCCATCTGCACGGCGCCGAGAGGCTTTGCGAGTTGCCGGTCGCCGCTGTAGCGCTCGTCGGCGAGCCACTCCGTCTCCGGTCCCCAGTAGGTCTGGTCGGCCTCCCATTCGTCCACCCGTCCGCCGGCGAAACCGAAGGTCTCGAAGCCCATGGACTCGAGCGCGACGTTTCCCGTGAGGATCATCAGGTCGGCCCACGAGAGCTTCCGCCCGTACTTCGCCTTGACCGGCCAGATCAGCCGCCGCGCCTTGTCCAGGTTGGCGTTGTCGGGCCAACTGTTGAGCGGCTCGAACCGCATCTGTCCGCCCCGGGCGCCGCCGCGGCCGTCCGCCACGCGATAGGTCCCCGCGCCGTGCCACGCCATGCGGATGAACAGCGGCCCGTAGTGGCCGTAGTCCGCCGGCCACCAGTCCTGGGAAGCTGTCATCACCGCCTCGATGTCCTTCTTCACGGCGGCGAGATCGAGGGTCTTGAACTCCTCCGCGTAGTTGAAGTCGTCGCCCATCGGACTGGACGCGGGCGCCTGCTGTCGCAGGGGGCTGAGGTCCAGCAGGTCGGGCCACCAGAATCGGTTGTTCGGGGTGGTTTGGTTCGGCATCAAGAATCCCTCTCTCCTGGGCAGTGAACCGTTCGTGTATCACGCTCGCTACGAGCAGCGGTCCCTCGATCCACGGTGGGGACGGCAGCGAACGGATCGCGTGGAAACGGTCGGTGATTCTACCAACTGAGGGGCCGGGCGGGCGCCGAACCGACGAAGCGAACCGTCGGCGCCAGAAGTGCGGAAGCGCTGCGATCCGGGTTGGTCCTTTCCGAGGCGGAATCCGTATGATCTGGAGGTGCAGCAGGAGGCGCCGTTGGGCTTGTATCGCACTGGTCGTCAGAACCCGCGGCTCGTTGGCAGCGCCCGAACGGCTCTGTTGTGCGCCGCGTTGACCTTGTCGGTGGCCGGCGCGGCGATGCCCACGGCGACGCAGAGCGTCCAGTTGGTTTGGAAGCTGGAGGCCGGAACGGAACTCCGCTATCACTGGCGCATACATAGCGCAACCGAACTGCCGCAGGGTATGGGGTCGGTGACCATGCGCATGGAGAGTACGCAGCGCTGGAGCGTCTCGGAAGTCGACGGCGACGGCAATGCCACGGTGCAGGTGACCACGGAGTGGGTGATCATGAGCGTGGACGGGCCGATGGGGATGATCAGCGCCGACTCGGCAGACGAGACCGACTCCGGTTCCCCCTTGGACGCTGTGCGGGCGATGGCAGGAACCAGCTATACGATCATTCTCGATCCGAGGGGGGCGTTGGTCGGGGTTTCAGGCGTTGAAGAGATGAGGGAGACGCTGCGGACAAGGATCGCGAATCCGTCCGCTCAGGCAGCTATTGATCGGATGCTGGGTGAGGAGGCGCTCCGCAGCCAATGGGCACAGGGGGTGTCCGCGCTGCCGACCGACGCTGTCGGCGTCGGCTCCACCTGGGAGACCAGGTTCAGCCGACCCTTTTCGCCCCTCGGCTCCATAACGGTCGCTACTGTGCACGAGGTGGAATACATAGGCGAGGACCTCGTCGTCATCGGTGGCTCGGGGGCAGTATCCGTGGCGGACGACGCCATGGCTTCGTCACCAATCCCGGTGAAGCTCGGTGACGCGTCGGTGATCGCGACCACCCGCTTCGATGCCGGCAGGGGCCTGTTGCTGAGTGGCGCGGTAAGCCTCGCGCTTCAGATGACCATGGCGATGGATGACCAGGAGGGCATCATCGACACGTTCAGTTCGGTGGCCGTAGAACTCATCCGGGAATGAGTTCGGGCACGTCCTGCGCGACCCGGCGAACCGCTTCCGGCGCCTGCGGGGGCGGGGCGGGTGGCGGCGATCCGCTGGTGGGTGTGTCGACGGTCGGCAAGAGGACAAACTCCGGAAATGGAGACACGATCCCGGGCGCTTGAGCGCCATCGTCCCCCGTGAGAGCGCCTCGGCGGTACCCTTCGCCCTCTCGCGACGGTCAGGGGCGAAAGCGTCGCCGATGGGAGAAAAACCATGAAGCGCTGCCTGGGAAAGATCGGAGTGGCCACGCTACTGGCGGCGCTCCCCGCGAACGTCCGAGCCCAGACGCCCGTCCCCGTGGACCGGGAGATGGTCGCGAAGATCCGCGAGGAAGGACTCCACCGCTCCCAGCTTCCCGACACCCTGTCCTACATGGCGGACGTGCTCGGAGGTCGATTGACCAACTCGGCAGCCATGGATCGGGCCCAGCGGTGGGCGCTCGAGGAGATGGCCAGGATCGGGCTCGTGAACACGGTCCGCGAGCCCTTCATGAACTACGGGGCGAGCTGGGACAACGAGTTCTTCTCGCTGCACCTGAGGGAACCGGTCTACCAGACGCTCGTGGGCTATCCCATCGCCCACACGCCGGGGACGGACGGACGGCAGGAACTGGAGGTCGTCATCGCCGATGTGCGCACCCGGAGCGATCTCGAAGCCCTGCGCGGGGAACTCCGGGGCAAAGCGGTCCTCTCGACCCCGCCGGCCGCCGTGGACCGCCGCCGTTTCGCGACCGGGACGCCGGAGCGGACCGATGAGGAGATGGAAGCGCTCGCGGCGAATGTTCTGCCCCGGCTGGACTCCGACCCGCTCTTCACCAGCGAGTTCGCGGATCTTCCGCCCCATCCGGACGTGCTGAGCCCGGTCGAACGACTCCAGTTCTATATCGACGAGGGCGCCGCCGCCGTGCTCGAGTCGAGGAGCGGCTGGCCGGGCGCGGTTCGTGGCTTCGCCCGCCCCGGCGCCAAGGTGGACATGTGGGACCGCGACGCCACCCTGTCCTCGCGGCCGATCATCGCGATCACCCCGGAGCACTACAACCGGATGTACCGGATCCGGCGGCGCGGCGTGCCCGTCACCATCGAACTGGAAGTCCGGAACCGGCACGGGGACGGCGCGAGCGAGGCGAAGAACGTCCTGGGCGAGATCCCGGGCACGGATCTCGCCCACGAACTGGTGATGCTGGGCGCCCACTTCGACACCTGGCACGCCAGTCCGAACGCCAGCGACAACACCTCGGGGGTGGCGGTCATGCTGGAGGCGGTGCGCATCCTGAAGGCGGTCGGCGCCGAGCCGCGCCGCACGATCCGGATCGCGCTCTGGTCCGGCGAGGAGCAGGGCATCTTCGGATCGCGGGCCTACGTGAAGAAGCACTTCGGCGATCCCGGCGATCCGGAGGCCGGCAAACAACCCGGCTACGACAACCTGTCGGTGTACTTCAATCAGGACTACGGTCCCGGCCGCTACCGCGGCGTCTGGCTCCAGGAGAACGAACACGTGCGGCCCGTCTTCGAAGCGTGGATGGCCCCGTTCCGGGATTTCGGGATGACGACCCTCGCGCCCGCCAGCGTTGGCAGTACCGACCACGTGCCGTTCGACGACGCCGGATTGCCCGGGTTCCAGTTCCTGCAGGCGCGGGTGGGCGGCACCGGCGGCCACACGAACCTCGACTTCTACGACACGTTGCCGATCGACGACCTCAAGAAGAACGCCGTGGTGGTGGCGGCCTTCGTCTACAACGCGGCAATGGCCGACGAGAAGCTGCCACGGAAGGGGCGGTAGACCGGAGGGGCGGGGATGTCCGGTTCCGGGGACCGGCGGCCGCGGCGCCGGCCCCCACCGGGACAACTGACCGGAGGTCTGGCGATCCCGTACCGGTGCCGTCATCCGGAGTCCCGGGGTTCCCTTCCGGGGTCGTCGCGAACGCGGTTGGGTGGTGCGGTTTCGACCGCCTCTCGGCGGTCGATGCCGGCTGGAAGCCGGCGCTCCGAGCGCGGGCCGGCGTTTCCTAATCTTCCCGGCGGTAGGCGTCGGCGAGGAGTTCGACCGGATGGGCGACTTCCGCGTTCAGGCCCGCGCGCCGGGCGCCTTCCGCGAGCTGGAGCTGGCAGCCGATGTTCCCGGTGGCGATGAGGTCGGGATTCGCGGGAGCGATGTTCGCCATCTTGCGGTCGAGGACCGCCATCGAGGTGTCGTGGCGGGTCACGTTGTAGATCCCGGCCGAGCCGCAGCATCGTTCCGGGTCACGAACCGTCACCAGCTCCACTCCCGGCAGGCTGCGGAGGATCCGGAGCGGCTCCTCCCGGACCTGCTGCGCGTGGAAGAGATGGCAGGGCGCGTCATACACCACCCGCAGCGGCTTCTCCCGGGGTCCGGCGGACGGCGGCCGGCAGTCGTTCTCCGACAGGAAAGCGGAGACGTCCGTCACCCGGCGGGCGAAGTCCCCCGCCTGCCGGGCAGTCTCCCGCTGGGGCCCGGCGTCCAGCAGTTCGCCGTATTCCGATAGCGCGGCGCCGCAGCCGGCGGCGGTGGTCACCACCGGGAGGTCTTCGGGAAAGGCTCCCACGTTGCGCCGCGCCAGCGGGCGGGCGAGGTCCGGCAGCCCCGCGTGAAGATGGAGGGCGCCGCAGCATCCCTGCCGTTCGGGAATCACCACTTCCCAACCGTTCCGGGAGAGCGCCTCGACCGCGGCCCGGGTCGTCTCCGGACGGAGATGCGGGGCGACGCAGCCGAGGAAGAGCGCCACCGTTCCGCGGCGCTCGCCCCGGGCGGGAACCCGGACAGGAAAATGTTCGCGGGACGGGACGTCCGGAAGCAGCCGTTCCCGCGCCGCGAGTTTCGGCGCCACCCGAGCCAGCACCGGGCGCGCGAGCCGGCGCAGCCCGAACCTCCCCGCTACCCGCAACAGCCACATCGCGGCCCGCAACACCGCCGGCCGGGCCACCACCACCCCGAGTACCAACCGCTTGAGAACCCGCACGCGGGCCGGCTCGACCTGTTCCTCGCCGAGGAGTCCCCGGACGCCTTCGACGATGGCGCCGACCTCGACGCCTGCCGGGCAGACGGTTTCGCAGCCCCGGCACGCCAGGCACTCGTAGAGGTCTTCGGCCAGGCCCTCGCTCGCGGGAAGACGGCCCTCGAGCAGGGCGCGCGCGTTGAATACCTGGCCGCGCGGAGCGAGAGACTCGCGGGGTGCGTTCTCGTAGGCCGGGCACGCCGGAAGACAGAGACCGCAGTGGACGCAGGCGAGCGTCTTCTCGTAGATCCGGAGAGCTTCCGGCGCGGTCGGCTGCGTCACGGGACGAATGTACGCGACTCAGAAAGGCATCCGGCCGGGCGACAGGACCCCGCCGGGATCGAGAGCCGCCTTGATGCGGCGGGAGAGCGCCGCGACCGCTGCGGATGGGGGTGGGTGAAAGACGGGATGCTCCCGCTTCCAGCCGCCGGGAGCGGTCTCGACGACCGCGGACACGTCCGGTTCCTCGCGGAGGGCCTGGAGTGCCGCCTCGAAATCACCGGCCGGAGTACAAACGATGGCGCGCCGCTGATCGGGGAAGGCAACGGGCGGTCCGAAGGCGGCGAGCCGCCAGGCGGTGCGCAGCAACGCCTCCCGGGAACCCCTGAGGGCAAGGCCCAGCGTCCCCTCCCGCCGGGGAACCAGGGCCGGGAAGTCGCGGACCGCTGCCCAGAGGGGCGCCTCTTCCTGACCCTCGAGGACCTCCAGGTCCCCTCCCGCGGCTTCCGCCACCCCGTCGGCCGACACTCCCGCCTCCTCCCGGAGTCCCTCGAAACGGATCGCCAGGCGAAAGCCGCCGTCTTCCGGCAGGCCGGGAAGTCCCGTTCCCGGAGGCACGACGGCGACCGCGGCCGGGTTCGGCGCCGCAGCGGCGGCCCCCAGCACCCGGTCCGCGAACCGGTCGGCGCCGTCCGAGACCGGAAGGCTCGCGACAACCGTGCGGGAAGCTTCGGGCAGGGCGTGGAGGCGCAGGGTGACCCTGGTGATTGCCCCCAGGGTCCCCAGCGAGCCCGTGAACAGCTTCGTCAACTCGTAGCCGGTCACGTTCTTCACCACCCGTCCGCCGGACCGGATCAGCGTCCCATCGGCCAGGACCGCCGACAGGCCAAGCAGCAGATCCCGGGGGCGAGAGCCTGGAACCACCCGGATACCGGAGTCTCCCGCCGCGATCACGCCTCCGAGGGTCGCCCGGTCCGGGAGCGGAGGATCGAGGGCGAGCACTTGACGGTGGGGCGCCAACTCGCGGTTCAGCGCTCCGACCGTCGTACCGGCCCAGGCCTCGACAGTCAGATCCTGGGCGTGGTGCTCGATCACCCCCGACAAGCCGCCGAGGTCCAATACCCGGTCGGCCCGCGCCGGCGCACCGAGGTCGAGGCGCGTACCCCCTCCCCGGAGGACGACGGCCTCGCCCGCCTCGGATGCCGCTCGAAGACCCGAGGCGACTTCCTCTTCGCTCGCGGGAGCCGATGTCCCGGCCATCAGATCCAGGCGCCCGGGATCGCGGCGACCCGCCCCGGCATCGTGTTCTCGGGGAGACTCGCCCGCGGCTCCCCGCAGCCGGCGCGCACCGGGAAGATCTTCCCGGGATTCAACAGCCCCTGTCGATTCCAGCAGTCCCGCACCCGGCGCATCGTCTCGAGATCGTCCTCCCCGAAGAGGAGATCCAGAGAGTCGCGCTTCTCGATCCCCACCCCGTGCTCCCCGGAAAGCACCCCGCCGAGCCGCACGCACATGGTGAGCAGCTCATGGCTCGCGGCGAGCACCCGGGCCTTCTCGTCCGGGTCCCGCCCGTCGTAGGAAATGCAGGGATGCAGGTTCCCGTCCCCGGCGTGGAACACGTTCGCCACCCGGAGGCGGTAGCGTTTGCCGATCTCCTCCACTTCCGCGATGGCCTCGGGAAGCGCGGAGCGCGGGACCACCCCGTCCTGGACGTAGAGATCGGTCGAGATCCGGCCCATCGCCCCGAAGGCGTACTTCCGGCCGCGCCAGAGCAGTTCCCGCTCCGCGGCGTCCCGGGCGACCCGGATCTCGAGGGCGCCGCACTCCTGGAGAATGCGATCCACATCGGCGCGCTGGCGGGCGACGGCCTGCTTCGCTCCGTCGAGTTCGAGCAGGAGCACCGCCCCGGCGCCCTTCGGGTAACCCGCGCCGATACCGGCCTCGACCACCTCGATCGTGGCGGCATCGAGCATTTCCATCGCCACCGGAACGGTGCCCGCCGCGACGATCCGGGAGACCGCTTCGCACGCCGGCACCAGCCCGGCGAAGGGCGCGAGCAGGGTCTCGACGGTCTCCGGAACCGGGAGCAGGCGCACCGTGGCTTCGGTGGCGATCCCGAAGGTCCCCTCGGAGCCCACGAAGAGCCCGAGCAGGTCGTAGCCCGCGTCATCCTCCGAGAGCACGACGACCTCTCCGTCGTCGAGGACCACCGTGACCGACAGGATGTGCGAGGTGGTGGCCCCCAGCTTGAAGCAGTGCGGCCCCCCCGAGTTCTCGGCGATGTTGCCCCCGAGCGTGCAGGCGGACTGGCTCGACGGATCGGGAGCGAAGAAGAGTCCGGACGGCGCGGCGGCCCGCGAGATCTCGAGGTTGACCACCCCCGTCTGACAGCGGGCCAGGCGCTCCCGGGTATTGATCTCGAGGACGCGGTTCATGCCGGCCAGCGAGATCACCACCCCGCCCTCGATGGGAGTGGCGCCTCCCGACAGGCCGGTACCCGCCCCGCGCGCCGTGAAGGGAACCCCCGCGGCCGTGCACGCCCTGACCACCTCGGCAACCTCGGCGGTGGAACGCGGCAGCGCCACCGCCTGGGGAGCGCTGCGGTAGGCGGTGCTCCCGTCGCATTCATACGGGAGGGTGTGCTCCGGGCGCAGCAGGAACCCGTGTTTCCCGAGGAGCGGGCGGAGCTCAGCGGCCAGGGCTTCCATCAGGCGGGACGAGTCGGTGCGGGTCCAGATCCGCAAACACGGTAAGTATCCCAGTCCCGGGGTGAATCCGCCCGCCGAACCGCGGCGATGACAGTCCGGTGGCCCCGGCTTGGCTTGGTATACTGGTTTTCGGCTTGTTCGCGCCGGGCTCATCCGGGTGGCGAACGGCACGGGTCAAGGAGTTCACGATGCAGAGCGTGTTGACGCAACCGACGGTCAAGCGAGCTGAACCGAAGTCCGACGAACAGGTGATTCGCGGGCAGATGAAGGTCATGCACCGCACCCTCAAGGTGGTCACCGACTCCCGGGTCGAACTCCACAACATCAGCGACCAGGTGCGCGAACAGGTGCGGGGTTCGGGCATCAAGGCCGGTTTCCTCATCCTTTCCAGCCTCCACACCACCACGGCGCTCTTCCTGAACGAGTTCCAGGCGGCCCTGATGGCCGACCTCACCGAATGCCTCGAGCGGCTGGTGGACAGCGACGACGGATACCTCCATAACTGCGAGGACTGCTCCGATTGCGAGCGGAAGAACGCCGACGCGCATCTCCGGGCCACTTTGCTCGGCCACAACGTGACCGTTCCGATCCACGAGGGAGAGATCAGCCTCGGCCAGTGGCAGAGCATCCTCTTCGCGGAACTGGACGGGCCACGCAAGCGCACGGTCACCGCGCACCTCATCGGCGTCTGATGGAGCGCCGGTCCTCAGACCGGCATCGCCGCCGAGCGGGCGGCGAAAACCCCGAAGCCAAACCTGCAAATGGCATCGGATCCACCCCGGGGCGAGCGGGGTAGGACGCACACCCGAAGGACGCCGTGACCTCAAACCCAGCAGGCCCCCCGGTCGCCATCGTTACCGGCGCCAGTCAGGGCATCGGAGCAGCCACCGCGCTGAAGCTGGTCGAACGAGGGTTCGCGGTCGGCATCGCGGCGCGCCGTCCGATGGGACTGGTCGCGGTCCAGAACCGGATCCAGGCGGCCGGCGGCCACGCCTTCGTGGCGCCGACCGACGTCACCGAGCCGGACCGCGTGGGTGAACTCGTGGAAGAAACGGAGCGCCGGCTGGGCCCCGTCGAACTGCTGGTGAACGCCGCCGGGACGGTCCACCGGGCCCCGCTGACGTCGACTTCCGATGCCGATTTCGACAGTGTGCTGGGAGTCAACCTGAAGGGCGCGTTTCTCTGCACCCGCGCCGTGCTGCCGGGCATGATCGAGCGGCGGCGGGGACGTATCGTGAATCTCGCGGCCATGGCCGGGCGGATCGGCGCTCCGCGGCTCGCGGTCTACTGCGCCTCCAAATGGGGTGTCGTCGGTCTCACCAAGGCGTGCGCGGAGGAGCTCCGGCCCGCCGGAATCTCCGTCTTCGCCGTCTGTCCCGGATCGGTGGATACGGAGTCCTACCGGGCCGCGATACCCGGAGCCAAACCCCGATCGGCGCCCGAAGCCGTGGCCGACGTCATCGCCTGGCTCGGCAGCGAGGCTCCGGCAGCAATGACCGGATCCGTGGTGGATGCCCCGGGTTGACGACCCGTGGAGAACAGGAGGGCACGATGAAGCACCTCTTCCCTACCCTGACCGTCGCCGCGGTCATGGCGCTCGGCCTTGCCTGCGGCCCCTCCGGACCGGCCGCCGACGCGATCTACCGGAACGCGAACGTGGTGACCGCCGACGACGACTTCACCCTCGCCGAGGCCTTCGCCATCGTGGACGGAAGGTTCACTGCCGTGGGCTCCGAGGAAGGCGTCGAGAAGGCCTTCCCCGGCGGCGCCGCGGAGGTCGTGGATCTCCAGGGGCAGACCGTCCTTCCGGGGTTCAACGACAACCACATCCACCTGGGACCCGGGCGTACGCTGCAGCGGTGGGAGGACGGGCTCGTGCCGGGTCTTCCCGCGTGGTCGGCGGAGGCCACCGAGCCCGACGAATTGTTCGCCGCCCTCGAGGCCGAGGCCGCAACAAAGTCCTCCGGCGAGTGGGTTCTTGGCGGCCTGACCCGGATGGATTGGCCCAACAGCCGGATCCCGGACCGCTGGCTCCTCGACGAAGCCGCCCCCGACAACCCGGTGATGCTCACCCGCGGGCCCCACACCTACCTGCTGAACTCCCCGGCGCTTGAACTCGCGGGCATCGACCGCAATACGCCCGACCCCGAGGGAGGCTGGATCTTCCGCGACGAGAACGGGGAACCGACCGGGCGCGTCCTCGAATCGGCGCGGCGTCTCGTGGACCGGGTTCTCCCGCCGCGGGCCGAGATCCCCTACGAGGAGGGCATCGAGACCATGCGCGCCTCGCTGGGCAAGCTCGCCGCCATGGGAACTACCAGCGTGAACATCGCGGGAATTCGTCCTCCGGGAATCCCGGCGGTGCGGGACCTCTATTCCCGCTACGGGGAGGAACTGCCGCGGGCGACGATGCAGGTGCGTCTCAGCCCCGGCCACGACACCTACGACCACGGTGAAGAAGGGATCCGGCAGGAGATCGAGGCCCTCGAAGGACTCGGTTTCGTCACCGGGGAAGGCGACTCCCGGTTCCGGATCGGCGCCATCAAGATGAGCATCGACGGCGGGCTCAGCGCCCCGGTCTTCTGGTCGCTCGAACCCTACGAGGACAAGCCCGACTTCTTCGGCGCGATCCGCATTCCCGCCGACGTCTTCTACCCCGTGGCGAGGCGGGCGCACGAACTCGGCTGGCAGCTCGGCATCCACGCGATGGGTGACGGAGCCGTCAAGATGGTCGCGGAACAGGTGGCCCGCATCCTGGAGGAGATGCCGCGCGAGGACCACCGCCACTACATGCACCACGTGGCCGTCAAACCGCCGGAAGACACGATGCGGCTCATGGCGGAGCACGGGATCATGGTTGCGAGCCAGCCGTCCTTCACGGTGGGGCTCGGCGCCTACGCCGAGGAGGCGCTGCCGGCCGGACGCGAGGAGACCCAGAATCCCACCCGATCCCTGCTGGATGCCGGAGTCCGCGTTTCCCACGGCTCCGACTCGGCGCCCTACGGACCGCTGATCACGATCTGGACGGCGGTCACCCGGCGCGGATTCGACGGCGAGGTGCACGGGCCCGAGGAAGCGGTCGGCATCGAGGAGGCGATCCGCCTCCATACCCGCGAGCCGGCTTTCTTCAGCTTCGAGGAGAGCAAGAAGGGCGCCATCGCCGACGGGATGCTCGCGGACTTCATCGTGCTGTCGGACGACATCCTGAGCGTCCCGCCCGACGCGATCCGGGACCTCCGGGTGGCGCGGACCTTCATCGGCGGCCGCGAGATTCCCCGCTGACCCGGCTCCGGCGCGCCCCGCGAACTCACGGCCAGTCAGCCCGCTGGCGTCAGGATGTCCAGTCTGTCCGCGAAATCGGCGAAGCGCCGGACGTTCCAGGTCACCAGCGCGGAAGCACCAGCCTTGACCGCACAGTGGGCGATGAGCACGTCGTACATTCGACCGCCTGCCGCCCCCAGCCGATGCGCGTCGTATGTACTGCCCCGCGACTGAGATGGCTGAGGAGTCTGGATGGACCCGGACTACAACGTCTTAACCGTGTCCGGCTGGATGTAGTAGACGACCCGCACTTCGCCCGGACGCCGCCACTCGTAGCGGTCCGTCCCGATGTACTTCCCGGCGAGACGGTCGATCCCGTCTTCGGCGCCTTCCTCGGTGACCTTCACCACCCGGCCCCGGATCATGAGCGCCTTGAAGGGATCGTCCGGATGGGTCGCGGAGAGCGCCACCCGCGCGTCGCGCCGGATGTTCTTGTCCTTGATCCGGCCGGCCGCGGAATTCACGACGATGAGGTCCCCGTCGGTCTCAACCCAGACCGGGGAGACCTGGGGACTGCCGTCTGACATGAGGGTGGCGAGATGGACGTAGCAGCGGGTCCCCAGGAATTCCCGGACCTCGGGAGCAAGGGCGTTGGTTCTGGGCATGGGTCGGGAGCTCCGGGAGGGGAAGTCAGTCCGTTCAGTTCGACTCGTTGATTTCGCGCTCGACCTCGGCCGTCAACTGCTCGTACGACACCGCGCCGCCGATGTAGCGGCCGTTCACGAACACGGCGGGAGTCCCCGTTTGGCCGAGCGCCAGGGCGGCGTCCAGATCCGTCTGCACCCGCTCGTAGCTGCTGCCGGAGTTGAGGCACTGCGCGAAGGCCTCCGTGTCGAGGCCGAGCCCCCTGGCGTGTTGCTCCAGACCGTCGAGAGAGATGTTGTCGTCTGCCCACAGGGCGTCGTGGTACTCCCAGAACTTGCCCTGGTCTTCGGCGCAGACGGACGCTTCGTGCGCCTTCTGGGCCAGCGGATGCATGCTGCGAAGCGGGAAGTGCCGGAACACCAGCCGGATCTGACCGGCGAGGGCCTCGTCCTCCCGGAGCCGGTTGATCGACGCGTCGAAGCGCCGGCAGAAGGGACACTCGAAGCAGGAGAAAACCACGAGTTCAACCGGGGCGCCGTCCGGACCGAGGGTGGCGTGACCGGCGGTCTCGATGGCGACCCGGTAGGCGGGCACCGTCAGATCCCACTCGGCCTCGCGCAGAAACCGGTTGCCGGTGGCCTCGATCTTCTGCCCCATCTTCTGATTTGCGATCTGCCGGCGAAGCTGGGTTCCGATCTCGTCGAGGGTACGGCCGCCGAACTGCCCGCGATTCTGGTCGTAGATGTACTGGAGTTCCTCGTCGCTGACCTCGGGGATGCCGATCTCGTTCGTGTAGAACTGGTTCAGGGTCATCCCCTTCTCGGCGGCGGCGGCGAGCAGCAACTGCTCGCGCGCGGCCCGCACCGCGCCCTCCTCGAGCAGGTCATGGGTCTTCGTGTAGTAGTCGCTGCGGAGCTGGGCGAGCTGGGAGATATCCCGGTCCGTCAGATCGTCAAGCGTGATCTGCTCGCCGTTCAGGACCCCAAGCACCTCGGAGTCCACGGTGTCGGGCAGCAGCGAGCTGGAGGCAGCCTGCCCGCCGGAACCGGCGGCGGAGCCGTCGCAGCCGGCGAACGCGAACAGACAGGCGAGGACCGCAAATGGGGCGGCCGTCCGGAAGAGCAAACGCATGAGAAATACCTCGTTCTCGAGCGAATGGCGCGGTCGGCGCACGACGGGCCGACCCGGCCGGCAGCCGCTATTCGCGAGAATCGGGAAGGATACCCCGCCGGGAGGGGGCGCCGGGGCTCTCGACGAGCAGGGTGTAAGGCCCGTCGTTCAGGAGCGAAACCTCCATCATTGCCCCGAAGCGGCCGGCGCCGACCGGGACTCCGAGATCGCGCAGCCGGGCGCAGAATTCTTCGTAGAGGGCTTCGGCCTCGGGTCCCGGGGCGGCGCGGGTGAACGATGGACGCCTTCCCTTGCGGCAGTTCCCGAGCAGGGTGAACTGCGACACCGCGAGCACCTCCCCGCCGATTTCGAGGACGCTCCGTTCCGGCTCCCCCGGGAGAGCCCGGAACATCCGGAGCCCGGAGATCTTCTTCGCGAGCCAGGCGGCGTCTTCGGGGGTGTCGGTCACCGAGACCCCGAGCAGCACCAGCAGCCCCGGCCCGATTTCGGAAACGCGCTCACCGCCTACGGAAACGGAAGCGGAGGAAACCCGCTGAACGACGGCGATCATCCCGGGATTCCCCGGGGGGGACCGCTCCCCGATCCGGAAGCAATCCCATAGGCCCGCAGCAGGTCCGAGACCGTGACCACCGCTTCGAGTTGATGGAGGTCCACCCGGCTGACGACGGGGAGCGTGTCCATCCGCATCCGGCCCATGGTGGCCAGGACGTGGTCGATGGGCTGGTCGGCGTGCGCGTGGGGGAAGCCCCGGCCGCGCACCAGGTCGCCGAGGCGCTCCTGGTCCTGCCCCCAGGCATGGAACCGCTCCAACTCGGCGAGCGTGATCAACCCGGAGATGCGGTTGCCCTCCGCCACCGGCCAGGCGCGTTTGCCGCTGAGCGCCACCCGCTCGATGGCATCCTCGACGGTGAGGTTCGGCGGAAGCAACTCGCGGGGCGGACGCATGGCCGCGCGCACCACCGGATGGGGGACCGCGTCCTCCGTCGAGGGAAGCTGGATGCCGTCCTGCGCGGCCAGCGCCTCGTAAACGGACACCCGCTGCAGCCGCCGCGAGACGAAGAACGAAGTCAGGTTCGCGATCATCATGGGCACGATGACGGCGTAGCTCTGGGTGATCTCGAAGATCATGAAGACCGACGCCATGGGCACCCGGAGGATCCCGGCAAAGGCCGCCCCCATCCCGACCAGGGCGTAGGGTCCCGGGCCGGAGGCGAAGTCGAACCAGAGGTTTGCCAGGCTGCCGACCACCCCTCCCAGCATGGCGCCGAGAAAGATGCTGGGACCGAAGATTCCTCCCGCGTTCCCGGAGGCATAGGCGACGACGACCAGGGCCAGGTGGAGGGCGAGGAGAACCGCCATCGTTCCCATGGGCAGCTCCCCGGCGAGCGCCCGGCCTACCGGGCCGTATCCGACTTCGAAGAACCCCGGGAGCAGCACCCAGGCGGCGGCCACCGCCAACCCGCCGAGGGCCGGCTGGAACCAGCGACTCGAGACCGGCAGCCGCCGGAAAGCGGACCGCAGCCAGAGGAGCGCGCGGACGAACCCGACCGACATCAGCCCGCCGAGCACCCCGAGCACGGCGTAGATGAGCAGTTCCCAGGGTGAACCCAGTTCGTAGGCCGGCACCGAGAACAGTGGCTCGTCCCCGAGCGACAACCTCAGCACCAGCCAGCTCGCCACCGCGCTCAGCACCACCGACCCGAGCACCCGGGCGTGCAGATCGCCGACGATCTCTTCGAGGGAGAACAGGATCGCGGCGATGGGAGTGTTGAAGGCGGCCGCGATCGCCGCCGCGGTTCCGACGGGCACCAACTGCCGGCGCTGCTCGGCATCGAGTTTCAGGGCCTCGCCCACGGAGGAGGCGATCCCCGCTCCGATCTGGGCGGACGGCCCCTCGCGTCCGAGCGGAATGCCGCTCCCCAGGGTGAGGATCCCGCAGAGGTATTTCCCGAAGGGCACCCGGAACGGAATCCGGCCGTCCTTCGCGACCAGCGCGGCCTTCGTCTGGGGGATGCCGCTTCCCCGGGCCTCGTCGAACCAGCGGTGCAGCAGGAAGCCGGCGGCCAGGGCGCCGAGCACCGGTGCGGCGAAACGGACCGCCCCCAGCACTTCCCCGTCGACGACGACGCCGGCCAGCCACTCGGTCAACACGATGAACGACACGATGACCCCGCCCACCAGCGCCCCGATCCCGAGGTTCAGGCCCGTGAAGAAACCGGAACTGTGGAGAAAGTCGCGCGAAGAGAAAACCCCGAGGGCTCGCGTGATCGAGCCGGCCCGGATCCGTTTCATGGGCTTCATCCGCTTCCTTCCTCTGCGCGAACGTTCGCTGGACTCCCGAGCGCGAGCCCAACGAGCACGGTGACCGCCGTTCCGATCAGGTTGTAGTAGAGGTAGGAAATCCCCTCAACCCCCAGCGAGCGGGGGATGAGGTCCGCGGCCCAGACGGCGGCGACTCCCGACAGCACCGCGGGAAAGGCGCGGCGCGCCCCGCGGTTCGGAAACACGGCGGCGAGGACGAAGGCTCCCAGGATGGGACCGTAGAAGAAGGACCCCACGCGGTTCACCGCTTCGACCGCGGATCCGAGTCTCCCCATGTACAGGGCGGCCCCGGTGGCGAGCGTGCCCCAGAACAGGATCCCGATCCGGCCCGCGATCAGGTCGTGCCGATCGGAAGTCGGGCCCCGGAGGAAGCGGTTCCGGAACCGGCGGTAGAAGTCCACCACGCTGGCGGTCGAAAGCGCCGACAGTTCCGATTCCACCGTGGACATCGCCGCGGCAAGCACCGCGATGAGGATCAGGCCGACGACCCCGGGGGGCAGTTGGGTGAACACGAAGGTCGGGAACACGTGATTCGTGTCGCTCCAGGGTTCGCCCTTCACCTCGGACGCGGTGCGGACTGCCTCGGCGCGGGTCTCCTGAAACCGGAGATCCGCCGCCACGAAGCGCTCCCGGAGCGACGCTTCGGCGGCGTCCCCGCCGGCTCCGGCGTAGTCGAGCGCCGCGGTCCGGCGCTCGGCGAAGGCACTCTCGTAGCGGGCCTCCATCACCGCCATCGCCTCGGGCTCGGCGGCGCGGGTCTCGGCGAGCGTCACCGGATCGAAGAGCACCGGGGGCCGTTCGAACTGGTAGAAGACGAAGAGGAGCGCCCCGGTGAGCAGGATCACGAACTGCACCGGGAGCTTGGCGAAGGCGTTGAAGATCAGCGAGAGGCGGCTCTCGCGCAGCGAGCGCCCGGTGAGGTAGCGCTGGACCTGGCTCTGGTCGCATCCAAAGTAGGAGAGCATCAGGAAGAGTCCGCCCAGCAGCCCGGTCCAGACGGTGTAGGTCTGGCGCGGGTCGGTGTCGAAGGACAGGGTTTCCAGGCGGCCGGTGGAACCGGCAAGCCGGAGCGCCTCGCCGAGGCTCACCTCGTCGGGCAGCCCCCAGATGACCGAGCCGAGGCAGAACAGGATGCCGAGCAGGATGATCAGCATCTGCCAGGTCTCGACCCACATCACCGCGCGCATTCCCCCAAGCGCCGTGTAGATCGTGGCGAACCCGCCGATGAGCAGGATCGTGAGCGTCTCGTCGAGCGAGAAGACCACGGAAAGCACCACCGACGGCGCATAGATGACCACCGCTCCGGACAATGCCCTCCCGAAGAGAAAGAGGAGACTGGTCAGGGACCGGGTGTGCGGGCCGCAACGCTGTTCCAGGTACTCGTAGGCGGTGAAGACGCGTGCCCGGTAGAACAGCGGCACCAGGGTGACGCACAGGATCACCATGGCGATGGGCAGGGCGAAGTAGATCTGGATGAACCGCATCCCGTCCACGTAGGCCTGCCCGGTGGTGCCGACCAGCGTGATGGCGCTCGCCTGGGTCGCCATCACCGAGAGGCCCATCGCGTACCAGGGCATCGAGCGGCGCGCGAGGAAGTAGTCCTCGAGCCCCCGGTTCCCCCGCCCCGTCCAGTAGCCGACCGTGATGATCAGCCCGAAGTAGGCCGCGACCACGATCCAGTCGAGGAGTTGCACGGAGGCCCTTCGTCAGGGGCGGAAGGCCCGCGAGAACAAGGAGAGGAGGAGATACACGGCGGCGGCGGTGATCAGCACCGCCGCGTAGAGCCGCCGCCAGGAGCGGAAGACTCCGCCCGGAGAGGGGGGTTGGTCGGAAGAGGGATCCATCGGTGCTCCCGGCTACACTCATGAACCGGGCCGGGCGCGTATCGGCCCGCGCCGGGAGATTCTAGGAGGACAGGCTCCTGACTCCCCCCGAGGAGAGCGCGGCAATGACAACTCGACAACCGGCGCGACGCATCGCGCTTCGACCTCTGGCGCTGCTGACAGCGGCAATCGTCGCTTTCAGCGCCGTCTCCGCGCCCGCCCAGCTCCGGCCGGCCGCCGAGGACCGTGGCGCCACCGGGCTCGGGCTCGCCCTCCGCAAGATCGCGAGCGGCGTCTCGGTGCTGACGATCACGGCGCACCCGGACGACGAGAACAACGCGCTCCACGCCCTGCTGAGCCGGGGCCTGGGTGCCCGGGTCTCGCTCTTGTCGCTGACGCGCGGCGGCGGCGGGCAGAACGAGATCGGACCCGAACTCTTCGACGGGCTCCGCATCCTGCGGACGGAGGAACTCCGCACCTCCCACCGGCTCGACGCGGTGGAGCAGTACTTCGGAATGGTCTCCGACTTCGGCTACTCGTTCAGCGTCGAGGAGACCCTCGAAAAGTGGGACCGGGAGAAAACGCTCGGGGAAGTCGTCCGCATGATCCGGATGCTCCGGCCCGACGTGGTGCTCACGCTGTCTCCCTCCGGCGCCGGCGGCGGCCAACACCATCAGGCCACCGGGCGGATCACCCACGAAGCATTCGATGCGGCAGGAGATCCGGACCGTTTCCCCGAGCACGCCGATCTGGGGCTGCTCCCCTGGAGGCCGGTGCGGCTGCTGGTCGGCGGCGTGGGCGGCGGTCCGGCGTCCGGCGACGCGCCCACCGTCCGGCTGGACACCGCCGTCTGGGATCCGCTGCTCGGCCGTACGTATGCCGACCTCGGCGCGGAGGCGCGCTCGGCGCACCGGTGCCAGGGAATGAGGCAGGTGCGCGGCGGACCGACCGGGTTCCCCGCGGTGCTTGTCGAAACGCGTGGTGCGGAGGACGGGACGGCGCTCGGTGCGGAGGGGACGGCCGGTCTGTTCGCCGGAATCCCGACCGGTCTCGAGCGGCTGGAGGACTTCGTCGCCGGGACGCCGAAAGCGACCATGGTGACGCTGAGAGCACTCGAGTCCTTCCGCGAACGGGTCGCCCAGGCCACCGAGGCGTTCTCGGCGGTTTCTCCCAGCGACTCGCTGCCCGGCCTGCGGCGGGCGCTGACCGCAGCGAAAATGCTGCGCCGGGACACGCTCCCCGAGGGCCTCACCGCGGGGAGCCGTGCAGAACTCGAGCACCGGATGGCTCCGCGGGAGGTTCAGATCGAGCGGGCGATCGCGCTCGCCCACGGCCTCGTGGTGGACGCGGTGGCGGAGTCCGGCGCCGTCGTTCCGGGCAGCAGCTTCAGCGCCCAGGTTTCCGTCCTCGGGGGACCGGCCGCGGCAACGATCACCGGAATCGGAATCGAGGTGCCGAAAGGCTGGGAGGTAAGCCAGGGTACCGGTGCGGCGGATGCGGCTCCGCGCCCCGGACCGCGCCGCCGCCCCCCGCCGCCTGCGATCGGGCCGGACGACCTCCCCCGGGATGCGAACCCGAGCCGGCCGCTGCGCGCGGAGTTCGGCGTATCGGTGGGCCCGGAAGCAGCCCTGAGCCGCCAGCCCTGGCGGGACGTCGCGGGAGCGGATCGCTTCGACGCACTGTCCGGCGAGCTGTTCGGCCTCCCCGCCCGGCCGCCCCAGGTCGTGGCGCGCGTCGCCTTCGAGTCAAACGGGACTCCCGTCGAAATCCGCACACCCGTCGAGTACCGCTACGAGGGGCCCTGGGTAGGGACGGAAAAACAGAAGGAAATTTCGGTCCTCCCGCTCGCTTCGGTCGCGGTCTCACCGGAGATCGTGGTCTTCCCGCGGGGACAGAATCCTCGCCGGCTCACCGTCTCGGTGGTGTACCGCGGCGAGGAGGCGAGGGACTTCGAAGTCTCGCTCCGGACCCCTGACGGGTGGACCGTAAGCCCCGCAGGCGCTCCCGTCTCCTTCTCCGGCTCCGGTGAGACACGGGTGGAGTTCGAGGTGAGCGCCCCGGACGGCGCCGCGGACGGCAGCTACCGGCTGGCGGCTTCGGCGCGGCCCGCGAACGGCGGCGAACCGTTCACCGAGACCGTTCAGGAGATCGCCTATCACCACATCGAGACCCGCTATCTCTTCCGTCCGGCGGAGGCCGCGGCCCGGGTGCTGGACGCCACGGTGGCGCCGGTCAACGTCGCCTATGTCGAGGGAGTGGGGGACGAAGTCGCCGAGGCCATCGCGCAACTCGGGTTGCCCCTGACCTTCCTGGGCGAGCAGGATCTCGCTGAGGGAGATCTCTCGGAGTTCGACACCATCGTGCTCGGGGTCCGCGCCTACCTGGCGCGACCCGATCTCAGAACGCACAACCAGCGCCTGCTCGACTACGTGGCCGGAGGGGGCACGCTCCTCGTTCAGTACAACAAGTTCGAGTTCAACGCCGGCCCCTGGGGGCCGTATCCGATTTCGGTCGGCCGGGGCCGGATCACCGACGAGAACGCCCCGATGCGGGTCCTCATTCCGGACCACCCCGCCTTCACCGGGCCGAACCGCATCGACGACGCCGACTGGGCCGGTTGGGTGCAGGAACGCGGGCTCTATTTCCTGGCCCCGGGCGCGGACCCCGCCTATCGGGATCTCCTCGCCTCCGAGGACCCTTTCGAATACAACGCGGGAGAAAAGCGCGGCATCCTGGTCGAGGCCCGCCACGGCGAGGGACGGTGGCTCTATCTCGGACTCGGGCTCTGGCGGCAGCTTCCGGCCGGCACTCCCGGTGCCTATCGCCTCCTCGCGAATCTCCTGAGCCTCGGCTACCAGCCGGAGACGACTGACCAGCAGTAGCGGCCGGCCAGGCTCGGCCGGCAGCACCAATCAAAGTGTCGCGTGTGTATTTAGCGATGACTCTTTATTTATGATATACTAGGCAGATGGCCTCGGGAATCTCGGCTTTTCAAAACCCGTTTCGACCAGGCGCCGGCCACCCGCCACCTTATCTGGCGGGCCGAGAGTCCGAGAAGAGCGAGTTCGCCCGACTTCTTGAGCAGGACACCATCCTGGAAAACCTGATCCTCACGGGACTTCGGGGGATCGGAAAAACCGTTCTGTTGGACGCCCTCCGGCCAACTGCGATCAGCGAAGGCTGGTTTTGGATCGGCGGACAGTTCTCGGAATCAGCAAGCCACACCGAGGAGCGAGTCGCGGTGCGAGTGCTCACCGATCTCTCGGTGCTTACGAGCCAGATCGCCCTACCTGAGACCTTGCGACGCAGTACTGGTCGGGACCACTCCGCACTCACCTACGAAGTCCTGGAACAGACTTGGAAGAACACCCCCGGACTACCGGTGGACAAGCTGAAAGCGGTCCTGACCAGCGCTTGGACGGTCGTCTCCCAAGCCCCCGGGACTCGGGGTCTCATATTCGCCTATGACGAAGTCCAGACGCTGAACGAGGACCCGGAACGCGGCCAGTACCCGACCGCGCTCCTGTTGGACACGTTCCAGTCGCTCCAGCGCCAGGGACTGCCGCTGATGTTGGTCTTCGCAGGGCTACCCAACCTGCTGAGAAAACTCGTCGACTCACGAACGTACGCCGAGCGGATGTTCCGTGTCTGTTTCGTCGACCGGCTCAGCGCTGAGGAAAGTGAGGAGGCGATCCGAAAGCCGATCGCTGACGCAGCCTGTCCCCTTCAGCTGAGCGACGATTCGGTCAAGGAGATTGTGAAGAGATCCGGGGGCTATCCGTACTTCCTGCAGTTCATCTGCAAGGAGGTGTACGACACAGCCATCCAGCAAGTCGGTGCCGGGGAAACGCCGTTCGTTCCGGTCCCTGAAATTGAAAGGAAGCTGGATTCCGATTTCTTCGCCGGCCGGTGGGCCCGGTGCTCTGATCGTCAGCGGGACCTGCTGGGTCTGATTGCACGCCTGGAGAGTCCCGACACCGAGTTCGCGGTCAAGGATGTCGAAGTCCTTTCGCGGACGCATCTCGACAAACCCTTCAGTGGGAGCCATATCGTTCAGATGCTGGCCGCGCTCGAACGTAAGGGTTTGATCTTCAAGGACCGGCGGGCACGCTACGCCTTCGCCGTACCGCTGTTCGGGCAGTTCATCCGCCGGGAACTCGCCAGCTCGATTGCCTGAAATTTAGAGTCGTTTAGGTCAATCTCTAAATTTCGGCCGCCCACACCGGGCGTCGCGCTTCTCCATCATGCGGGTCGGACGGCCAACGGCCCCCGTTCGCTTACCCTTCCGCGGCGGTGATCACCGGGGAACTCAACGCGGAGTCCGGCATCTGTCGGGCGCCAGGTATGCGCGGATGAAACGCGAGCGGATCGGACTGGTCCTGGGGCTGGCCCTGTTCGTCGGCATTGTGGCCGTCCCGATTCCCGGCATCCCCGACGAAGCGCGCCGGATGCTGGCGGTGGCGGCGATCATGGCCACCTGGTGGGTGACCGAGGCGGCGCCGCTGGCGGTGACCTCGCTGCTGCCCCTGGTCCTGTTGCCGGTGTTCGGGATCACGAACGCGGCGGGCGCGGCCGCGCCCTACGCGAACCACCTCGTGTACCTGTTCCTCGGCGGATTCATGATCGCCCAGGCGATGCAGCGCTGGAACCTGCATCGCCGGATCGCCCTGCGGACGGTGATGTCGATGGGCAGCTCGCCACCCCGGCTGGTGCTCGGGTTCATGGTGGCGTCCGCGTTCTTGTCGATGTGGGTCTCCAACACGGCCACCACCGCGATGATGATGCCAATCGGGGTGGCGGTGATCGCGGAGATCTCCGGCGCGGTGCACGGGAAGCGGCGTCCCGCTCCCGGGGACTTCCCGTTCGCGGTCTGCCTGATGCTGGGCTGCGCCTACGGCGCCTCGATCGGCGGTTTTTCCACCCTCATCGGAACGCCCCCGAACGTGTTCCTCGCCGGTTTTCTCGGCGAACAACTGGGCATCCAGATCACCTTCGTGCGCTGGCTCGCCTTCGCGATGCCGCTGACGCTCCTGTTCCTTCCCCTGACCTGGCTCTGGCTCACCAAGATCGCTTTCCCGATCCGCATCAAGGACATCCCGGGCGGGCAGGAACCGGTGCGCGCCGCCTACCGGGAGCTCGGCCCGCTCTCGACTCCGGAGAAGAGGCTGTCCATCCTCTTCGGCGGCACCGCCCTGCTCTGGATGTTTCGCCCCGTCTGGACCGCGTTTCTGCCGACCGGCGGCCTGATCACCGACTCCACGATCGCCATGGCGGCGACGGTGCTTTGTTTCCTGGTCCCGGCCGGGAACGGGTCCGGGGATCGCATCCTCAACTGGGAGTGGGGCGTGAAGATCCCGTGGGACGTGCTGATCCTGATCGGCGGGGGTTTCTCGCTCGCGAACGGTCTGGACGTGAGCGGCCTCTCCCAGTTCCTCGGCGACCGCCTCGCCGGCGCTTCGGCGCTGCCGCTGCCGCTCTTCGTGATCATGGTCGTGGTCTTCATCATCCTGCTGACCGAACTCGCCTCGAACCTCGCCTCCACCGCGATGATGGTTCCCATCCTGGCCGCGGTCGCCACCGGCGCCGGAATCCCGCCGCTCACGCTGCTGGTGCCGGTCACCGTCGCGGCCTCCTGCGCCTTCATGCTCCCCGCCGCCACGCCCCCGAACGCCATCGTGTTCGGCACCGGCCACTTCACCATTCCCCAGATGGTGCGCGCCGGGATCGGCGTGAACCTGATCGGCGCCGTGCTGACCAGCCTGTTCGCGGTCTTCTGGGTGCCGGTAGTGTTCGGGTGAGCCTCAACTAGGATTCCGCCGTGATGACCGCACCACCGGAAGACCGCTTCACTGCCCGGCTCTGGGCCGGGATCGAGCCGATCTACGCGGAGATCCTCCGCCATCCGTTCCTTGACGGGCTCGCGGACGGCACCCTCGACCGACAGGTCTTCCGTTTCTACGTGATCGAGGATGCGCTCTACCTCCACGAGTTCGCGCGGGCGGTTGCCATTCTCGGGGGCAAGGCGCCGCACCCGGACATCACGGCGGCGCTCTGCGGCGATGCGGTGGCGACGATCGAGGCGGAGCGGGACCAGCTCGGCCAGTTCCTCACCGAACTGGGCGGCTCCCGGGAGGATCTATTCACCCGTCAACCGGCCCCCACCAACCGCGCCTACACGAGCTATTTCCTTGCGCAGGTCCATTCGCAGCCCTTCCACGAGGGACTCGCCGCGGTCCTGCCCTGCTACTGGATCTACGCCGAAGTCGGCAAGGAACTGCTCAAGCGTCCTTCCTCCCCGGACCCGCTCTTCCGCCGCTGGATCGAGAGCTACGGCAGCGAGGAGTACGAGGCGGTCGTCCAGCGGGTGGTGCAGCTCACGGATGACGTCGCCGAGGGTCTCGGCCCGAACGCCCGGCGCGCCATGGCGCACCATTTCGCCATGAGCTCCCGCTACGAGTGGATGTTCTGGGACATGGCCTGGCGCCAGGAGGCCTGGCCTATGTAGCAACCCGCGGAGAAAGCACCTCGCATTCCGCTCCGGAGGGAATTCAGCCGCCTCGGGCGCTCAGGGATGCGAGGAGCTTTCTCCACGGGTTGGTGGCGTGAATCGCTGCGCGATTCCCTCCACCCTTTTCTGCGGGGAGGGGAAACCCCTCCCCGCGCCCCTCCCCCGCACGGTGCTTCGCACCGCGCGAGCACATCGATCTCCCTGGCGTCAGGTTGCGGGGCCAGTTCACTTCCCGGGGAAGACAACCCCGGGGGGTCAACGAACGGAACCTCTGCAACCTTCGGGTCGCGAGGCGCTTCCTCCACGGAAAGGTGGCGTGAATCGCTGCGCGATTCCCTCCACCCTCTTCTGCGGGGAGGGGAAACC
>LXNJ01000551.1_pt1 | contig 25619 bp, 17 predicted proteins | sample 809081 | NCBI WGS metagenome assembly LXNJ01 (sample SAMN04870510, study PRJNA318959) | sponge metagenome | biome: sponge; feature: marine sponge reef; material: water | host: Petrosia ficiformis | place: Greece: Milos, Mediterranean Sea | collected 2013-05-29 | depth 5-7 m | reverse complement strand
CATCTCGATCAACATGTTCTCGCTGATGGCGCTCGTGCTGGCGCTGGGCATCGTCGTGGACGACGCGATCGTCGTGGGAGAGAGCATCTTCGCCGAGAGAGAGCGGGGACACAGGGGGCTCGCGGCAGCCATCCGCGGCACACGCCGCGTCAGCACCCCCGTCATATTCTCGGTTCTCACGACGATCACCGCCTTCGCCGTGCTGCTGAACGCGCCCGGCCCGCAGGGAGAACTCGCCCGCGGGATTCCACTCGTGGTGATCGCGGTGCTCGTGATCTCGCTGCTGGAATCGCTGCTCGTTCTCCCGAACCACCTGTCGCATCTGGCGGCTCCCGGCGAGCGGAAGCCCGGAGCGGCCCAGCGGATGCTGCACCGGGCCCAGGGGACCGTGGACCGGATCATGAAGCGCATGGCGGACGGCCCCCTCGACCGCGGACTCCGCCTTGCGACGGAGCGACCCTCCATCATTCTCGCCTCGGCCATCGGACTGCTCGTGCTCTCGCTCGGCGTGGTCGCGTCGGGCATCGTGCCCAACCAGTTCATCACCCCGATCGAGGGCGACGTCGTGTCGGCGAACCTGGAGATGCCGACGGGGACTCCGGCCGAACGCACGGCCCGGGTCGTCGCGGAAATCGAAGCTGCGGGACACCGGGCGGTGGCCCGTATTTCGGAGGATGTCGACGAAAACGACGGTCCGCTGGAGTTCGATGTGGCCGTCACCGTGGGGGAGTTGGCCGCGCTGTACGATCCTCTCGGCGGAGACGCGGTGGAGGCGGCGCGCGGCCACCTCGGCACGGTGCAGTTCAAGCTCCACGACTGGAACCGCCTGGGCCTCGCCGCTTCCACATTCGAGCGTGTGTGGCGGGAGGAGACCGGGATCCCCGCCGGAGCGAAATCCCTCTCCATCTCATCGAGCCTTCTGGGTCTCGGGCTGCCCGTGCACTACGAACTGTCACATCCGGACCCTGATCGTCTGGAGGCCATTGCGGGCGAATTCACGGCTGAACTGACGGGCATGGAGGGGACGTTCGACGTCCGGAGCAACCTCGATGAGGGGTTCCGGGAACTTCAACTGGAGTTGAAGCCGGAGGGCCGCTCCCTGAACCTGACGCTCGACCGTTTCGCGACGCAGGTGCGGTCGGCCTTCTTCGGAGCGGAAGCGCTCAGGGTACCTCGGGGCCGCGAAGACATGCGGGTGTGGGTTCGGCTGCCCGAGGAGGAGCGCAATTCCGCGACCGACGTCGAGAACTACCCCGTTCGCACGCCGGGCGGGGAAGTGCCCCTGGGCCAGATCGCGTCCGCCGGATTCTCCCGCTCGTCAGCCGCGATTCACCGGGTCGACGGACGCCGGGCCGTCACGATCACCGCGGACGTGGACCCGCGCACCGCCGCGAGCCAGCAGGTGAACGCCAGACTGGAGAACGAGGTGCTCGCGCGGTTGACGGGCGAGAACCCGGATCTCGGCTACGCCTACGGCGGTCAACGAAAGGACCAGGATCACGCGGTCTCCGTGCTGGGCCGGTCACTCATTCTCGCTCTCCTCATCATGTACAGCCTGATGGCGATTCCGTTCGGCTCGTACACGCAGCCCCTGATCATCATGGCCGCCGTTCCGCTGGGCGCGGTCGGGGCGCTGGCCGGCCATGCGCTGCTCGGTCTCAGTTGGGGACTGTGGTCGCTGTACGGACTCGTCGGCGTGTTCGGCGTGGTCGTGAACGACTCGCTCATGATGATCCGGTTCATCAACGACCTCAGGGACTCCGGCCTCGGGCCCGCGGAGGCGATCATCAGCGGGGCCAAGGAGAGATTCCGGGCGATCATGCTGACGTCGATTACGACATTCCTGGGCGTGGCCCCGCTCGTCTTCGAGACGAGCACGTACGCTCAGCATCTCGTGCCGCTGGCGACCTCCGTCGGCTTCGGCGTGCTCATCGCCACGATCCTTCTCATGGTCGTCGTGCCGGCGCTGGTGATGACGCAGTACAACATCGCGGCGTGGAGGGAGCGCTTGCGACTGGCGCGCGCCTGATCTCCGGCTGTCAGGGCTTGTCAGGCGCCTCGCGCGGCGAGCCGATGGCAGTACCGTGCGATCCAGCGATTGGAGAAGCCGAAGAGCTTCGCGCGGCGCGTGATCGTGAGGACCTCCCGGCGGGACATCTTCGTCTCCCGGTCCAGCACCTCCGGATTGGTGCGACTGATGGCCAGGGTCCGCACGGCGAAGAGGAGCGGGAGCAGGCAGAAGAGGCGCACCCGGTGGTACCGTCTCGGGATCATCCGCAGGTAGCTCCGGGCCGCGGCCAGATGGCGGTCGGCCTTCTCCACGAGCCGCTCGAGCACCGTCATCGCCGCCGCGTGGTTCGCGGGCTCGAACAGCTCGCCCGGATCCATGCCGTCGGGGAGGAAGGACGCGGGCACGTACACCCAGCCGCGATGCCGGTCTTCGTGCAGCCCTCTGATCACGTTGACCGTCTGTAGCGCGAGGCCGAACTCTCTCCCCAGCGCCATCATTCGCGCACGGTTCTTTCCGAGGCCCGACAGCCGGTGGGCGAACAGTTCCGTCAGCAGATGGCCCACCCGCCCGGCGACCTCGTGCATGTAGTCGTCCAGGTCCTCCTCGGTCCCGAATTCCGAGCCGCGCTCCGTCCACCGCGCCATCCCCGCGCTGGATTCCCTCACACGGCGCACGATGATCTCGCGCGTGGCGGGCGCCAGACGGTCGAGGCCTTCGAGAACGTGCGCCGCGTGCCGCGCCACGGACGCGTCCGGCGTGTCATCCGCCGCCTCTCCCAGACGATCGATGAGATCCGCGCGTCCCGGACCTCCGCCGAGCACGCGCCGCCACTCTTCCAGCAGGAGGACCTTCTCGTTCCCCGCGATTTCCTCATTGTCCTCCAGGTAGTCGGAAACGCGAAGCAGCAGGTAGGCCACGGTGATCTCGTCCCGCAGCGGGCGCGGGAGGATCTCGATGCCGACCGCGAACGTGCGACTCGCATGCACGAGAAGCTCGTGAAGCCCGGCCATCCCCCGCGGACGGCTCCCGGTCAAGAGACCGTTCGCCCGGCGGCGGGATCGGACTTGATCAGGAGGAGGCGGCTGTTTGCGGGGTACAGCCACTCGGCGCCCCGTTCGGTGACCACCGCATCGTCCTCCAGCGGCACCCGCAACTTCGCGCCCCCCCACTCGGGAACCGCGGTGTACGCGAACAGTTCGATCGAGAGGAGATTCGACGGCACGACCTCGAAGGTGAGGCGGCGCGGGTTCCACGTCGCGATCGAGGGGCCGATGCCGTGTCCGAGGTTCCCCACCGAGTGGTGTCCCTCCCAGGTCACGTCCGTCTGCGGCCCATCCGTGGGCTGGTTGAAGGGAATGGGATTGAACCCGGCGGCCGTGAGGGCAGCGCCGATCCGGTCCATGTTCTCGCGCGCGGTGATGCCGGGCCGGATCGCGCGGCGCGACACTGCCCGCGCTTCGATCGCCCGGTCGAACGCGTTCTGCACGCCCGGCATCGCCTCCGTCTCCCCCGGCCGCATCACGTAGGCGACGCGCTTCATGTCCGTGCAGAAGTTCAGGTGGCAGACGCCCCAGTCGATCATCATGACGTCGCCGCCCTGGATGATTCGGTCGCTGGACGACGCCTCGATGCCCTCGGGTCCCGTGATGTAGATCGAGGGAAAGCCGAAGGAGGAGCCGAGCCCGCGCTCGAGCAGCCGGTCCATGAGCCACCAGGCCACGTCCCTGAGCGTCGTGACGCCGGGTGTGATGACTTCGTTCGAGAGGGCTCGTTCCGCGAGTTCGCGCGAGATCTCGCCCGCCTCGGCGAAACCCGCGATCTCCGATGCGACGCGGCGCGCCCTGAAATCGGACACGAGCTTCTCCGCGGAGACGAAACGCGACGCCCACGGTTCGCCCAGCGTCTCCGCGAGGTGCCGGTAGCCGGTATGGGACAGGCCGTCGGCCGCGCCGATGTTCGACCCCATGTTGAGGCCGATCCGCTCCGGGTCTCGCTCGGCGACGAACTCCCGAAGATCGAAGTTGCCGGTGACGATGTCGTAGGCGCCGTTGCCGGCCAGCAGGTATCCGCCGATTCCCAGGGCGGCGCGCTCGATCCGATCCCCGCCGCGGTCGGTGAAGATGTAGTAGCCGATGGGATTCACGTACCCGGGGCCGAAATCGGGGGTGAGCGGATCGTCGAGTCCCTCCCGGCGCATCGTGATCCACATGTCGATCCCGTTCTCGCGCATGACCTCGGGCAGCACGACATCGAACTTCTCGCGCCGCATCTGGTTCATCCGCTCCCAGCGCCGCCGGGCCTCTTGCCCTTCGGAAGGGACGGGGAGCAGCGGAAGCAGCAACAGCGCCCAGAGTCCGGCGCTCGCGATCCGGCCCTTCAGGATGTTTCGATTCATGGATCCTCCAAGGTGTTCATGCAGGCATCGTACGGGGCATCGTATGGGGCATCAAACGGACGGAGAGCTGATCCACTGGCAGTGCGTGGGCGACAGGGACATTATCGGGCATGCCTGTCCTAGCGCGACGCCTCGCCGATCTGGGGACCGAGAACGCCTTCAAGGTCAACGACGACATCCAGGTCTGTCTCGACCGGGGGGTGGACGTCATCCGTTTCAACATCGGGGCGCCGGACTTCCGCAGCGCGCCCCACCTCAATCGGGTCGCCGTGGCGGAACTCGAGGCCGGGAACTCGGGGTACTGCGACGCGGCGGGACTCCCGTCCTTCCGCGAGGCGATCGCGCGCCATGTTTCGGCCACGCGCGGGATCGACGCGGGCGCGGATCAGGTCGTCGTCACGCCCGGGGCCAAGCCTCCGATCGGCTACACGTTCCAGACGTACGTGGACCGGGGCGATGAGGTCGTCTACCCGAGTCCGGGATTCCCCATCTACGAGTCCTGGGCCACGTTCGTGGGGGCGCGTCCCGTGCCTCTGCACCTCTCGGAGGAGAAGGGATTCGCGTTCACGGCGGACGACCTCGGGGCACTCCTCACCGAGCGCACCCGGCTCATCATCCTCTGTTCGCCGTCGAATCCGACCGGAGGCGTGCTGTCGGCGGACGATCTCGCGGGCATCGCGGCGGTGATCCGCGAACGGTGTCACCCGGACGTGCGGATCTACTCCGACGAGATCTACGAGCACATTCTCTTCGACGGCCTGGAGCACCACAGCATCGCGTCGCACGAGGGCATGGCGGAGCGGACGGTCATCGCGAGCGGCCATTCGAAGGGATTCGCCATGACGGGGTGGCGCCTCGGCTGGGCGGTGCTGCCGACGGAAGAAGAGGCCGACGTCTTCAAGCAGCTCAACATCAACATCATGTCGTGTGTGCCGCCGTTCCTGCAGGAAGGGGGCAGGGCGGCGTACGAGGACCCCGCCACGGCCGGCGTCGTGGCGCACATGGTGGGCGAGTTCGAGCGGCGGCGGGACTTCATCGTGCCCGCGCTCAACGCGATCGAGGGCCTGAGTTGCGAGTTGCCGAAGGGAGCGTTCTACGTTTTTCCGAACGTGTCCGGCATGTGCGAGCGGCTGGGAGTGCGCGAGGCGCACGACGCCATGCCGGCGGAATCCCGCGCCCGGACGACGCCGTCGGGCATGCTGCAGATGTTCCTGCTCTACCGGTACGGCGTGGCCACGATGGATCGGGCCTCCTTCTGCCGCATCGGCGCCGGGGGCCAGCACTTCCTCCGCATCTCGATCGCGAACAGCATGGAAGACATCGAGCGCGGCGTGGCTCGCATCGAGCGCGCCGCCGACGATCCGGACGGATTCCGGGGGTTCCTCGAGACGGAGCGCCTGTGGGACTGAGGCCCGCGCGGGAGCACGCCGTGCCGTCCCCCGCCGCACGGTTCGCGGTTTCCCTGCCGCTCGCGGTCCTGGCCGTCGGCGCCACCGCGGGGGGGAGCAGGGCGCAAGTCGTCCTGACGGAGCGTGAAGCCTACCGCGCCCTCGTCCTCCAGACCCCGGCCAGCGTGGAGGCGGCGGCGTACGGCAACGCACCGTACCTGCTCGGTGGCGGGGCGGATCTCCTCTTCTACGCACCTGCCCTCATAGGGCGTGCGAACGGCATGGCGGCGGGCCTGCACCGATACGGCTCGGAGGGCACCCTCGCGACGCTCGCCTCGAAGGGCAGCGTCGGACTCGGCGACTTTGCGGTGGGCCTCCAGTACATGCGCTACGGGGGCTCCGGTACCGCCACGTTTCCGGACCTCCAGTACGCGGCGTTCGGGGATGGCGAACCCGTGACCGAGTTCGCGGCCTCGCTCGGCTACGCACGCGCGTTGTTCGGTGGGGTCGACGTCGGTGTCGTGGCGAAGTACCTCGAACTTCATTTCAAGCGTGCGCTACGGGATCGTACGCTCGTTGTGGATCTGGGAGTGGCGCGCGAGTTCGGCCCGGCGATGGTCAGCCTGACGGCCCGCAACCTGGGATCGGACGTGGAGACGAGGGCTATCACGGACATCACGGACAGAATCCCCACGCAACTTGCCCTGGGCGTTTCGACGGAGACCTTCGAGGTCGGAGAGTTGGACATGTTCCTCACGAGCGAGGTCGCCCGGCGTCGGGACGGCGAGATCATCCCGGCCGGCGGAGTCGAGGTGTCCTACTGGCCCGTCCAGGGCTACACGTTCCGCCTCCGCGCCGGACTTCAGCGTGTGGTGGAGGATCAGAGAAGCCCCCTCACCTTCGGTTTCGCCTTCACCGGTGACGCGCTTACGCTCGAGTACGCGTTCCAGGCGTTCGATGTGGAGGGCAACGCGCACCGCTTCGGCCTCAGCTTCCGCTGACGGCTGACGATGATCGAGACCCGCGGTCTGACGCGACACTTCGGGGAGACGAAGGCGGTCGAGGATCTCGATCTTCGCGTCGAACCCGGGGAGATCCTGGGCCTGCTGGGGCCCAACGGAGCCGGCAAGACGACGACCGTGAAGATCCTCACGGGCATGATCAAGCCGACGAGCGGCTCCGCGTCGGTGGCCGGCTTCGATGTCGAGCAGGACCCGTTGGAGGTCAAGCGCCGGCTCGGTTACGTCCCGGAGGCCGGTGCGTTGTACGAGACGCTGACCGCCGGCGAATACCTGACAATGGTGGCGAACCTGAGGGGTATCGACGGAGAGCGCGCGGATCGGAAGATCAACGAGTTTCTGGATCTCTTCGACGTTCTCGATGCGCGGGATCGGCGTCTGGTCGGGCACTCGAAGGGGATGCGGCAGAAGGTCCTGATCAGCGCCGCGTTGCTGGGCAACCCGGAGGTGCTGTTCCTCGATGAGCCCCTGAGCGGGATCGACGCGAACGCCGCGCTCGTCGTCAAGCAACTCCTGCGCGAACTGGCCGCAAAGGGACGGACGATCCTTTTCTGCTCGCACATCCTCGAAGTCGTGGAGCGGGTCTGCACGCGCATCGTGATCGTCAACGACGGCCGAAAGATTATCGAGGGCGATCCGGGCCACATCTCCGCCGAGGCAGGCGCAAAGAGCCTCGAGGAGGCGTTCGCCCGGCTCACAGGTGTGAGGGATGCCGGCGACGTCACCCGAGACCTCCTTCGAGCGCTCGACGACACCGTTCCCGCCGGCAACACGCCGGACTCCGCCCAAGATCCCGCGTGAAGTTCGCGGGCCGGTTCGTCCAGTGGTGCGTCCAGGGGTGCGTCGAAGCGCTCGGGGCGGACTACGCCCAGTGGCGGATCCTCACGCGCACAATGCTGAAGACGGACTTCCGTTCCGCCTCGGCCCTCCAGATGGCGTCCGGGGCGCGCGCAGGCACCTCCAGGCCATGGGTGGGGGCACTCCTGTATGGCTTTTTTGGCCTCTACGCGCTTGGCGTGGCCCTGGTGCTCCCGGATCTCTTTCTGTCCGCCGTATGGTCGTTGAGCATGGTAGGACTCGTAGTGGCGATGGTCATTCTCATCGAGTTTCGATCCGTCGTCATTTCACCGACCGACTACGATATTCTCGCCCATCAACCCGTCTCATCGCGCACGTATTTTCTCGTCAAGCTCACCAGCGTGCTCCTCTACTCGGGAATCATCGGCGCCCTCGTCGCGGGACCCACGTGGATATTCTTCATGGTCAGGTACGGCCTCCTGGCCGGCGTGCTGTTCCCCGTGATCGTGGCCGCCACCGTTGCCTGGACAACCCTCGCCATCGTGTCCGTCTACGCAGGACTCCTCCGCGCCGTTCGGCCGGCCCGATTCGACCGCATCCTCTCATACATGCAAGTGTTGCTCGTGACGAGCGTCGTGGCCGCACCGCTGCTCCTGGGGGAAATGGAGGATCGGCTGGAAGCGGTGGAGGTCGGCACGTCTCCCGCCCTGTATGCTCTTCCCGCCGCCTGGTTTGCCAGCGTCCTGCCGCTGGTCCACGGGGAGTGGAGCGTGACGGGAGTGCTCGCCGTCCTGACCGCGGCCGGGAGTACCATCTGTCTCTTCTACATTGTGGGCCAGCGCCTGTCGCTCTCCTACGCCGAGCGGATGGGTGCCCTGCTCACTGCCTCCGAGCCCGACCGCAGCAAGGTCTCATCAAGGCGCTCCGCGAGGCGCCGATTCCCCGTGGAGTTGCGGGCAGTGACTACGTTAATGAAGGGCAACTTCAGACACGACAGAAACTTCCGGATGACCGTGTTGAGCATCGTTCCGATGACGCTGCTCTATGTCTATCTGTCACTGCGCGAAGGGTCGCTGCCCGACCCGTTCGTCGAGCTGGGGTTCGGAGCCGGCGGCCTCTGGATGATCCACTTCGTGGCGATCGGGGGGCCGCAAATGTTGCTGGAGAGCCTCTTCCGCAGCGATTCCTTTCGTGCCGGCTGGATCTTCTTCGCGTTCCCGGTGGACCGCGCGAGACTCGTCACCGGTGCGGGTCACTGTATCGCGCTGTTCGTACTTATCCCGTACCTGGCGATCCTCGGCGGGATCTTCGTGTGGTCCTTCGGGAATGTCCTGCACGCCGTCGCGCACGCCGGAGTTCTGGGGCTGGTGTCCAACCTGGCGATTCAGCTGAGACTGCTGCTGGCGCCGCGCCTCCCCTTCTCCGAGCCACCCGCCAAGGGCGGCTTCAGCGCCGGCGTGTTCGCGGCGATGGTGATATCCGGGATCCTGATCGCGCTGCTCCCCCTGCCCCTCCGCGCCGCGTACGCCAGCACCGCCGCGACCGCCTCGACCATCGCGGTGCTGGTTATCGCGAACGCCATGACGCCCTGGCTCGTGGCTCGCCGAATCGCCCCCCGTCTCCAGCGCCTGGAGTTCACGGGCTGACAGTCGGCTCCGATCAGGTCGCGTCTTCGCCCGCGTAGAAGGCGGTCACCCGATCCGCGGCAGCGCGCGCCGCTGCGGCGTCGGTGCCGAGGGCGATGGAGGCTTCACACCACGCAGCGCTGCTCCGGCGAGCGAAGTCCTTCCCTTCCTCCGAGGCGACCCACGCCTCCGTCGTCTCCGGGACGACCGCCGGATCTGAAGCGAAATGCTGGTCGAGGCCGAACAGTGCCATGTCCCAGCCGATACCGACCGCCCCCGGCCCGAACTCTTCCCAGAACTCCTGCGGGAACTGCGCGAGATGTTCGAGACGCACTTCGGTGTGCTCCTCCGTAATCTCCGAAAGCGTCACGGTCACCCAACTGACGTCTCCGTGCATGCGCCACGTCAGGGCGAAGCGTCCCGGCGGTTCACACGCGATGATCCTGCCGCCCGCGTTTCCCTCCAGTTGGTAGCTGCCCCCTGCGCGCAGGTCGCCGGAAATCGGCAGGAACCACTTCGGGATCCGGGCCGCGTTTGTCAGGGCGTCCCACAGCGCCTCTCGACCCACGCCAATCACCCGCGCCGCCACGAGCGCATGCACGAGTCTGCCCTCGTGCTCGCGCTGGTCGAGTTCGCGCGTGACGGAGCCCGCCGGTCGGTCGTCGGTGGGGTTCAACGGTCGGGCCGGCCTACGGAAAAGCCGATGTCGTCCACGACGACGGTCCCGGCCGCCGACCGGTCGAAGAGCAAGCGGATCTCCCGGGGCCGGGCCGGATCGAAGTCGGGGTTGGCCTCGACCAGATCCGCGAGCGGGATCGAAAACGACTGGAGCACCAACTCCCACTGGTTGTCGAAGGACTCGGCGTCGTTGCGGCGCCGCACCGCGGTCTCGAGGGGGCGGCGGATCGGCCCGTAGTCCGACAGCCGCACGCTCGCGGATTCGCCGTCCGTGTCCGTGACCACGACGGACAGGTCCACTGGTTGCTCATCTTCATCCCGGTCGCTCTCGCCTCGCGCGGTCCCGTCGCGCGCGGCCTCGTCATCTCCTCCGGCGCGGGAGGGCTCCTGGTTCTCGTTCTCGCCCTCGGGGCGTCGCGGCGCCGGCCGGCCCTCCACGGCCCCGAGCTGGAGATCCAGGCGAGAAGTTCCCCCGAGCCTCCACTCGGATCCCAGCCCGGCGGGAAGCGACAGGGTGTAGCTTGCGGGCGCCCGGACCGTCCCCTCGTCGCCGGCGACGCGGTTGTTCCAGCCCAGGCGAAGCGCGTTGTTCTCCTGTGAACTGGATGTCGTGGGACGGTTCCGCGACCGCAGGTCGAGCAACTCCTCTCGCCACACGCCCAGAGAATCCCCCCGGAGCGTCACGCCGTGCGCCGTCCCCGTCGTGACGTCGATATCCTCCTCGAACGTGGCCAGCGGCCGGAAGCTGCTCGATTCGAACTGCGTGATGTACATCGTCTCGGGCAGCCAGCCGCCGATCGCGCGGTGGTCCCGGAACATCGGCATGTAGTCCGGATCGTCGCGCAGCACCGTCTCGAGGAAGGCCGAGATATAGATCTCCGCGAACTCCCGTTGCGCTTCGCCGTCGATGAGTCCCCGCAGGTCGAGCCTCCGGGCGCTGCGGGGGCCGTTGTCCTTGTTCCCCCACACCGTGTTCCACTGCCCGTGATTCGCCCGGTACATATAGATCGCGGTCTTGAAGTAGTCCCCGCCGTCGCTGAACTCGAGCCGGTTGTACAGGCGGAGGCCGTGAAAGCTCGTGACGTCCCCGTCGTGCGAGCCGTGGAACACCATGTAGTTGACGTTCTCGACCGGCGCGAGCCGACCCGTGGGCAGGTACTGGCCGTCGACCGGGGCGATCGCGATGATGCCGCGGATCCCGTGGTTGAAGTCGAACTCGAGCGAGGCGTCGTCCGGATACCGCGACAGCCGGTTGAAGGCTGCGGCGTGCCCCACCGCTTCACCGCCGCGCGAGTGCCCGATGAGGGCGATGCGGTCGAAGTCGATCTTCCCGTGGAACGGGGTGGCTTCGTCCGCCGCGAATCCCTTGAAGGCGTCGATGTGTTTGAGGAGAAACCACCCCCGCCCGTCGTTCTCGTTGCGGATGCCGCCGTTGATGAAATTCATGTCGACGGAGGCGAACACGTAGCCCCGGCTGGCGAGCAACTCGCCGAGATAGCCGTACCCGGGGTCGGAGAAGTCCTTCATGTCGTGGTTCCCGTGGACGATGAGGACCAGCGGGAAGGGGCGGTCGTCCCGGGGCTCGCCCTCGGGATACCAAATGCGGCCGTTGATCGGGAACTCCTTCGGCGTGAAGCCCCAGTAGCCGTTCCGTTCGCCTGCGGATTCGCCGAGAGAGACGAGCTTCGAAGCGTCGACCGTCTCCGTCACGATCGACACCGAATCCCGGTACTCGGGCCGGCGCCTGTCCGTGCCGCTCCCGTAGTAGAGCCGGCGTACCTCGTACGGTCCCGGGGTTCCCGGATGCTCGGCCTCGAGTCGCAGTTCGGCGAGGACGGTGGCGTGGTCGGAGGGGGTGAGCCGGAGGGGGCCGTAGCACCCGCCGCCCGCGACCGAGACGGCGACCGTCAACAGCGCGGCCGTCAGGAGGGATTGTCGCGTCTTCAACCGCCGAGGTCCTCCGACTCCGGGTCCGGTTCCCGCTCGCGCTCCCCGCCTTCCGGTGCTTCGAGCGAAAGCCTGAACTGTTCCGCCAGTTCGGGATCGTCCTCGATCTCCAGGACGCGCTTGGCGATGTACTCGCCGAGCACGGGTCCCTGCTTGAAGGACTCGGCCGTACCCAGGCCCGCGAGCCACACGTTGTCGAAGTCGGGGTGCCTGTCGACGAGGAAGTTGCGGCTGGGACCGAAACAGTAGTGGCAGGCGCGCGTCTCGTTGACCGCCGCGCCGACCATGTCCGGGAAGTAGCGCTCGAGGACCTCGCGCGGCCGCTCGTGCGCCTCGGGAGGCACCCAGCGGTCGCTCGTATCCGGGTCGTCGCCGGCCTGGCCACCCACCCGCACCCGGAAGCCGCGGTGGTCCGGCCCGAGCGCGGGCCACCCCGTACACCCTGGCACGCCGTAGCTCGGCATGTTGGGGAACATGAAGCGCCGGTCCGGCACCGCGAAGTAGAAGACGTTGCCCACGGGGATGCGTATCCGGTCCCCGAACAGTTCCGGGAAGGTCTTTCCCATCCAGGGGCCCACCGCGAACACGAACGTCGAGGCCGCGAGCGATTCGTCGCCGCCGAGGGTCACGTCGCTCAGCCGCCGGCCGTCCGATCCCCCGAGCGCGGCGCGCGCGATCCGGATCTCGCCGCCCTCCAGTTCGAAGCGCTTGGCCACGGACTCGATGGCCCGCCGCGCCCGCACGACCCCCGCGTTGGGTTCGTGGAGCCCCAGGGAGACCCCTTCCTCCGTCCGAATCCAGGGCCAGCGGTAGTTGATCTCGTCCACGTCGAGCAACTCGTAGTCGACGCCGAGCCGGTCCCACTGGGCCATCGTGTCTTCGAGATAGGGGACCATCTCCTCGCGCAGGATGAGATCTCCGGTCCGATAGAAGACGCGCGGCAGCAGGAGTTCCTGTCCCTCTTCGTCCCACTGCGTCCAGCGGCGCATGGCCTCGTTGGCCCAGCGATTCCAGACGAAGCCCTCGGGACGCCCCCCGTAGGAGGACCGGACGCCGCGCGTTTCGCCGCCCGAGGTGGAACGCGAATTGCCGGGTCCGTAGGCGTCGAGCACGGTCACCGTGGCTCCGAGCCGGACGAGGTTGAGCGCGGTCCAGATCCCGAAGTTCCCGGCGCCGACCACGACGATGTCGGGGGGCTGGCCGGCGCGGCGTCGCACGGGAGCCGAGCGGGGAGGCGGCGGTGCGCCGATGAGCGGGGATGAGGCGCCGAGCGACAGCCCGGCCGCAGCCGCTCCGGCCGTCGCGCTCTTCAGGAACTCCCGTCGATCGATGGCCAAGTGGCGCGTCCCCTCCCGGAGCGAGTCAATGCGGCGTCAAAGCTGACCCATGCGCCGGACTCCGTGCAAGCGTCTGGCGGCGCGCCCGTGGTCGGCGGTCCACACTCGGTGTCCAGCAGCCCACGCCGACGCCCCGCCTCTAGCGCCGCTCGAAGGCCGCATCCATGAGAAGCCACGTGTTCGGGTCGAGGACGACGTCGAGCGGCTCCGCGGGAACGGGGATCGTGAACCGGCCCTGCCGCCCGTCGACCTCGACCACCTCGATTCGCGGCGGCCGGGTGGCCCCGTGCACTCCGCCCTCGAGCGGGCCATCCGCAGGGAGGTGAATCGCGACCTCCACCGGCATGCGGAAGGTGTGGCGTTCATCCTGCGCCTGCCGGATGTCGATGTGAACGGCTCCCGCCGCCGCGTCGTAGCTCCAGCCGCCCTCGTACTCCAGCCATCCGCCGCGGTAGAGCCACTGGTCGAAGAACGCCCGCAGATCGAGACCCGACGCCTCCTCCATCGACCGCCGAAAATCCGCCGTCGTCGCGTTCCCGTCCTGGAATTCCCGGTAGTACGCCTGGATCCCGGCCCAGAACGCATCCTCCCCGACGACCCCGCGCAGCATGTGCAGCACCCATGAGCCCTTCTGGTACGTGCCCGGACCGCTCGTGACCCGACTCATGTCCGCGAGGTTGTCGTGCACGATCCGATAGTCCGGGTTTTCCGCCATGAAGTCCCGGATCCGGGCGCGGCTCACTTTCAATCGCTCAACGAACTCGTCGCGCCCGTATTGATGTTCGATGAAGAGCAGCGTGAAGTACGTCGCGAACCCTTCGCTCAGCCAGACGTCATCCCAGTCGTATTCGGTGACCGCATTCCCGAACCACTGATGCGCCACCTCGTGAATGATCACGTTCCGCCAGCGCACATCCCGTTCGCCCGTCACCGAGGCGTCGCCGTAGAAGATCGCGGTGGCCGCCTCCATGCCGCCCCCGACGCTGTTCGACTGCACGTTCGCCAGCTTCTCGTACGAATAGGGGCCCACCATGTCTCCGTAGAACTCCATCGCCTGCTTCGTCGGCACCGCAAAGTCGTGGAAGCCGGCGTCGCGGTCCTGGGCGTAGACCCATGTCTGGATCGGCGCGCCGTTGTAGTAGTCCACGGTCTGCACGGCGAAGCGGGCCGCCCCGAGCGCGTACAGCCAGGTTGCGATCGGAACCGACTGCTTCCAGTGCGAGCGGCGCGTGCCGTCCAGGAGATCGGTCTCCTCGATGAGCAGCCCGTTGGAGATGACCTGGTAGTGGGCCGGCGCCGTGACGATGAGTTCGTTCGTGGCCTTGTCGTACGGGTGATCGATCGTCGGCAGCCAGTTCCGGGCCTTGTTGGGCCAGTTGTCGCTGAAGAAGGTCCGGTCTCCATGCTTGTTGGGACCGATGATGAGACCGGTGGCGGGCACGCCCTCGTACACGACCGTGATCTGGCGCCGCTCGCCGGCTTCGGTGGGACGGGCCAGGGAGACCACCAGCGCGTCGTGCCCATGCGTGAAGTCGAGCGGTCCCTCGGCGCCGGCCACCCCATGTACCCGCATTCCCGTGCCATCGGGATTCTGCTCGATCAGGTCCAGCCGCACCTCCTCGATTCCCGCCTCCAGGAAGCGGAGATCGATCGTCGCCTCGCCCGAGATCACGTCCGTCTCGTCGCTCAGCGTCAGCGCGAACGCGTAGTTGAGCGCGTCGATCGCAGGATTCTTGGGATACGTGTCCATCGCAGTTGACACGGGCGATGGGGATTCCGGTCCGCCCGAGCCGGATCCGAGCGTGAGCGATGAGACGAGCAGCAGGGGCAGGGCGTATTTCATCGGGGCACCTCGTTCGCCTGGTTCGGGATCCGCCGCCACCTTCCGGCGGCCTGATTCCATAAGCCTGATTGACGAATCGCACAATCCATTGGTAGTCTGCGACATGCCCTATGACCACCCTGGGTCTCCAGCCGAGTTCGACCGGTCGTATGACCAAGGGGTCAGGACGGCGATGTCCGAATGGCTTGCCAGCCAGCGCTCGATTCACGGGGACGTGCTTCCGCGGCGCCCTCTCCTCGAGCAGGGCTTCGAGTTCCGGGGAAAGCGCATCCACGTGGTGGGTCCGCAGGGGATCTTCAAGCCGAGGACGATGGCGGTTCCCCTCTCGATCACAACGACCCCGTCGGGACCCTACGACGATGCGTTCGGCCCCGATCACTTCCTTCGATACCGTTACCGGGGAAACGATCCCGATCACCACGACAATGTGGGACTGCGCACGGCAATGTCGTACCACCTGCCCCTGGTGTACTTCCACGGGCTTCTTCCAGGGAGGTACTTCGCCGTGTGGCCGGTCTATGTGGTGGGAGATGCACCGGAGACGCTGACGTTCTCCATCGAAGTCGACGCCGAGAAACTGGATCCCGTCGCCCCCTCGATGCGCGTGTGGGAGAGCGACGATGTACGTCGCAAGACGTCGCTACGCCGTCAGTATGTGACGGTAGAGACGCGCCGGAGGCTGCATCAGCAGGCGTTCCGCGAGCGCGTTCTCAAGGCGTACAGACGTCAATGCGCCCTTTGCTGCCTCCGTCATGAGGAGCTTCTCGACGCAGCCCATATCATCCCCGACGCAGAACCGGAAGGGGAGCCCGAGGTGCGGAACGGCTTGGCTCTGTGCCGCCTGCATCACGCGGCCTTCGACCGGTTCTTCCTGGGTATACGCCCCGACTACACCATCCGGGTTCGTCCCGCGATCCTGGCGGAAGAAGACGGCCCTACGCTGCGCTACGCCATTCAGGGTCTCCACGGGCGGCGCATCACCCTTCCTCGCCGCCGTCCCGATCACCCCTCACCCGCGTCACTCTCCCTGCGGTACGACCGCTTCCTGGAGAAAGCGGCTGCACCCTAATCGTCCAGGAGGTCCCCATGTTGACTCGTCGAACGGTCGCCGTGCTCATTCTCGTGTGCTCCGCCATGTGGCCGTCTGTGTTGGCGGCTATGGCCCAGGAGACGATCGCCATCGTGGGGGCCACGGTCATCGACGGGAACGGCGGCGATCCTCTACCGGAGGCGACCGTGGTCATCGAAGGCGCCCGCATCGCCGCCGTGGGGCCGAGCGCCTCCACCGCGGTGCCCGATGGCGCGCGGGTCCTCGACGGGGCGGGGAAGTTCCTCACCCCCGGCTTCGTGGATACGAACGTCCACACGAGCCTCTACGGCGCCGGCTTCGGGAAGCACCGGAAGGAGAATGCCGTCTTCTACTGGGAGCGCGGGGCGGAGATCGCCCTCGAAGCCGCGCAGATGCACCTCAAGCACGGCGTGACGCACCTGCGCGACAGCTACGGCCAGCTCCCGCAACTCATCCAGGTGCGTGACGCGATCGCCGAGGGACGCGAAGTGGGTCCCCGGATGCAGGTGGCCGGCAACATCGTCGGTTGGGGCGGCGCCTTCTCCGTCACGTTCTCCCTGATCGCCGACACGGATCTGTCGCTGTGGGAAGAACAGTTCTCCGACCACCTCGCCCAGGGCGCCGGCGAGGACCTCATGGACATGTACCCGGAGGAACTCCGCGTCGCGATCAACGATTACCTCGACAAGGGCGTGGACTTCGTGAAGTACGGGGGCAGCAGCCACTGGTCCTACCCGACCATGATCGGCTTCTCTCCCGAGGCCCAGCGGGTGATCGTGGAGGAGACGCACAGGCGCGGTCTCGTCGCCGAGACGCACGCCACCAACCCGGAGAGCCTCAGACTCGCGGTCGAAGCGGGCATCGACCTCATCCAGCACCCCGAACTCCTGGCCGGCCGTCCCTATTCCGAGGAACTGCTGACGCAGATCCGCGAGCGCGGCGTGATCTGCTCGATGCTCGTGAACACGATCACGGGCGAGGCGTGGGAGCAGCACCTCGCGGATGTTGCGGCTGCCGAGGTGCGCCTGGCCGACCCCGCGAGCTCGGCGGAGTGGGGGCGTCTGCGCCGGCCCGTCGAGCGGGAGAAGACATCGTTCGAGCTGCGCCGCGAGCGCAACGCCCTGGGCCATGGCACCGCCATGCGCCGCCAGAACGCGAAGAGCCTCATCGACGCGGGCTGCATCGTCACCCTCGGCACGGACAACTTCCCCGCCGCCGACATCCAGTTCCTGCGCGAGCCGAAGCCGATCTGGCAGGAACCGGGCATCGGCACACTGATGGCGATCGAAGGCCTCGTCGAACTCGGAATGACCCCCTCCGAAGCCATCGTGGCCGGAACCCGCAACGGCGCCCTCGCCGCCCGCGCCCTCGACGATTTCGGAACGATCGAGGCCGGCAAGTTCGCGGACCTCGTCCTCCTTGACGCGAACCCGCTGGAGGACATCCGCAACATCCGCAGGCAATCGATGGTCATGAAGGAAGGAAGGGTGATCGACGTGGGCGCCCTCCCCGCCCGCCCCGTGATGTTCGTCCGGTAGGGGGGCTCCGCGATTTCGCGCGATACCCGTTCGCGGCCTATCGTGGGCCGCATGGTTCTGCGATTCGATGAGGTGAAGACAACGCAAGCGGCCGCAAAGCTCCTCAGCCGGGGCGGAGGCCGGATGAACGTGCGCAAACTCTTTGCGCTACTCTACTTGACCGACCGTCAGGCCCTGTTGCGATGGGGCCGCCCTCTCACGTTCGATGCATACGTCTCGCTGCCCCAAGGCCCGATTCTGAGCGCTACGCTTGACAAGATTAACGCGTCGGTCGCGCCCGAGGGTGTCTCGTATTGGCATACTCTCATCTCCGAGAGCAGTGACCACAGCGTCGAACTCCTGCAATCCGATACCCCGCCACGCTCTGAACTGTCACCAGCTGAGGAGGAGTTACTCAATCAGATATGGGACGAATTCGGGGAAAAAAGCGATAGGGAACTCCGCGACATCTCGCACAGCCTGCCTGAGTGGCAAGATCCGGGGGAATCCCGGCGACCCATCCATGTGCAACACATCCTCATGGGCGAAGGAGTCTCAAGAGACACGGCTTTGGAGATCAAGCGCACGCTCGAGGCCGAATCGGACTTTGCTCAGCGTTTCCGTGCGCTCTCGACTCCTCCGGTCGGAGAACCGTATCGGTTGCCCGATCTCAGCTGCGGGAATCCGTGCGCGGACGATCCGCTGGCCGCCTACTCGTGGCGGGAGTTGTCCAAGTTGATCTACGAGCGCCGGCGCGAACGGTGATCCCTGGCGAGGTCAACCAATAGGCGCTGGAGGGTCCGGCGCGCCACGACGTGTGCGTGGTGGCTCGAACTGGTCCGGGGCGTGGCGGCGAAGGGGATCGCGCCCACGCCCTCCGCCGCAAATGGCACATCTTCCGGTGACTGGCTGACGGATCGGCTCCCCGAGGCATCGTAGAAGCAGAACTCGCTACCTGGGTACAGAATCCAGACCGACCTGGCCTCGGGGATGGCGTCACGGTAGGTGTGCATCTTGTAGAGGTCGCCGCGCGTGAAGTTGCCCTTGCGCTCCGCGGACTTCTCGTCTGTCGCCTCTCCACCAATCATCGTTTCGCCGGCCCTATCGAGCCCCGCCTCAGCCGGCGTCCGAAACTTGAACTTCGCGTCGAACAGGTGGAGGCTCCGGTTCGGCCCGTGTTCGATCTCGAGGGCGATGTCCGGGCGCAGCCCAACCGAGTAGGAGTGGCGTGGTCGCCGCCGCGAGCGAGAAAACGATGGATTGTAGGCCAGCCTGACGCCGCCAGCCCATTCGAAGGTCCGATTCCGCTCGAGACCGACTTCGAACGAACGGCTCGACGGGCGAGCACCGTGTGTCGGCGGTCCGATAAGGTCCTGAATGATGTCTGCGAGGCGGAAGAAAGTCCAAAGCTCGTACAGGAGTGCGATGTTCTTGAGTTCCAGCAGATCGCGCATGTCGTTCCGGTCGAGCGGGATGCGGGGCGCGAGCCGGATCCGCGCGAAGTGCCGGAGAACCTGCCGGTAGCCGCGTCGTCGCTGCAGAACCGTGGACGAGAACGGGATCCGGGCCAGCGTGCCCACTTCCTCCCACATCGAGTGCCGCACGATGGGCAGAAGGGCCGCGTCCATCCAATCGCAATCGTCGATCAAACCACGTTCGAATGCATTGCGCCGTCGCGCCGCGGCCGACCGCATGCGGCCGATGGTCCCCAGCGCCTGCCCGATAAAGGCCTTGACGAACCGGTTCTCGGGCGTATCGATCGTGGCCCGGATCCGCCGTTCGGACACCGTCTCGGGAAGCTGGCCGCCCAACCGCGAAGCGAGTGCCGCGCCGGCCGGAGAGAGGGATGGGGAGTCCGCCGGGGCTCCGGCCCGCGTCACCAGGTCGAGCAGCGTCCGCTCGTCCACTCGCGTGAGCGCCTCGATCCCGACTTCCATGCGCTCCGTCTGCCAACGCCGGTACGGCATGCGCTGGATCAACTCCAAGGCGGGAACGAGTCGTGTCTCGACAGGGGCACGGTCGGAGAGGATGTACCGCAGATAGACGAACGCGTGATAGAGAACCTCGTCGCGCGGCGCGGGTCCGCGGGCGTACCGGGCGGAGCCGGGATCCCGGGCCGCGAATGGGAGGCTCGTGGCGACGTCCGTGAGGTCCGCGAGGAGCGCCTCGAAGTCCTCCTCCCGGAGCTTGCCGGTGTACAACTCCACGGGATGCCCCACATGGGGGAGTTCGAGTACGCCCACGGAGTTGACAAGATCCAGAACGAGCGCACCGCTCCCGACCTGAGTACAAGCACCCGTCGGCAGGACTGCCTTGATGTCGTCGAGCTTCTCGGGCGAACCTTCCAGGATCCACCGCCGCTCGCTCTGCAATCGCCAACGCCCGTGCCGAAACCGCGGAGACTCGCCGGACCGCCACTGCGTGATGGCAACGCGTGCGGGTGTCTCGCCGGCCCCCGTTGAAGCGGTTTCCACCGTAGCAGTCACGCGGCAGATATCACTCTATGAACGCTGTGAACCCGCGCTGCCGAAGACGCCGCAACATGCGCCAAATCTTGGCTGCCGTGCGCGGGAACTCCGGATCGGGGCCTTCCGCGGCTCCATCGCCGGCGTCGGCCTCGTTCTCGGACCCTTGGTTCTCGTCTGCCGATCCATCGGCGTCGCGGTGAGACGTTTCCTCGGGAACGTCTGCCGGGGAGGGGGCTCTCCCCTTGGACGTCAGGTGCCCGTCCTTGATCGTCCATTCGTCGAGCGAGACACTGGTATCCCCGCGCCTCCGATCGCCGCCATGCACGGCGAAGTTGAACATCCGCTCCAACAGGGACTCCAGTTCCTGCTGCGTCCCGTGAAACTTCGGCAGCACCTTCTGGAGCAGGGCAAGATCAAACGCGGCCTTCGCGGCCTCGTCCCCGTTCGCCGACTGTTCCCGCGCCAGGTTGACGAAGCGGGCGATCTCGTTCGCGACGCGGTAGCCGAAGTGTCGATGCTCCTCCTCCAGGATGGCGTGCAGATCCCGGAGGATCTGCGCGTAGCGTCCATCGGCAATCCTGGTGAACTCAAGCCAGTGATCTCGATCTGGCTTCTCGTAGGGCGTGAAGCGAAGCGTTCCGTCCTTCCCGGCCGACAAGTCGAGTTCGCTGGACTCGCTCGGTGCGACCCCATCTGTGTAGCCCGCGAGGTCGACGCGGTCGAACTCGATCGTGAACGCCCGGTCCAGCACCTTGGGGCTGAACATGTACGTCGTCTCGTCCACGTTCACGGTGCCGGTGAAGAAGACGTTCTTCGGCACGCGAAGCCGTCTCGGCACGGGAACGCCCGACTCGGCCGACCCGTCCTCGATCTCCTCGACATCGTGGAGTGGGATCGGCTCGTCCGACTCCAGGGCCGACAGGAAGTCCGAGAAATAATGCTCGACGCGGGCGAGGTTCATCTCATCCAGCACGACGAAGAAGGGATGCGGATCTCGCTCGTCCCTCTCGGCCCTCGCCTCCTCCTCCCGAGCCTTCAGAAGAAGAGAAAGGAACGGAGTCATGGAGTATGCCCCCGTGATCGGATTCAAGTACCCCCGCAGCCCCCGGTTGTCCACCCAATCCGGTCGCACCGGCACGACCGTGTAGTTTGCGCTCCGTTCCTCAACGAGCCTCGTCGCCGGGAGCCCAATTTCGAGCCGGTCGTAATCTCCGTCATCGTCATCGAGAACTCGTAACCAATAGTAGTCTTCCGGCTTCAGGTGTGCGCCGAACCACTTCTTGAACGACCCCGAAGGGTGAAGTCTCACACGTCCCGGCTGCGGAGCCCTGAAAGACAATGTCGTATCACCTTCCGGGTACAACACGCGAATTCGCCCCCTCGCAGTGGCCAAGTCAGGCTCTTTCGTTGGTGGGAGCTTAAGGTTCGATCCAATATCCTTCGGGAGTTCGATGACGCCATGTTTGAGGTTCGTCGTCACTACCCTGATTTCTTTCGCGTCTTCGGGAAGCTCTGCAACGGGCCGCCGACAGTATTGTGCCAGCCTCCTCGCGATTTGCGTTTTTCCGGTTCCCGAGATCCCCGTCAGGATGGCGAATCGCTTTGCTTGCAACGCTAGCACGTAGTTGGCGACGACCTCCGCTGAGAAATGGAGTCTTGCCCCTCGGAGTTCCTCGATCAAACCGCCAAAACTCGGTTCCGGAGGTAGGAGACCATTCCCGCCGTTGGCTTCGCCCTCCTCGTTCACTTTCACCTTGCTGAAGTAGAATTCCTTGCGCGCCTCGGGCGTCCAGTTCCGGCCGTATCGTTCCGGCAACTTGTTCAACGCCTGTTCGAACGCCTCGAAGCGCTCGCCCAGCGTTGCCGTTCTTGGCACCTCGGGCATGTGCCCGGTCGCGCGAAGCTTCTCTTCCTTCTTCTGCATCGGCAATACGCCCGATGCCTTCTCCGGATCCTGAATGAAGAGGAGCGCACTCGCTACAGTGAGGCCCTCAGCAACGTAGTTCTTGACGGCACTTCCGATATCCCACATGGCATCGACTCTCTCCGCTGTGGTCCCGGCACCGTGGAGTAGCGGCGTCAACGCCCCCGTCAGCATCGACAAGTCCTCTTGGAGTTGTTGATAGGTCGGAGTGGCGGGATCTTTCGAGAACGGCACGTTGAGCGAGAAGATCCCCTTGGAACCGCCGTGCGCGTCCACCTCGTTGAAGAAATCGAAGAACGTCTCCGGGGAAAGCGACCGGAGCTTCGTGGCGTTTCCGAAGATCTCACCCAAACCACGCTTTGCTTGCTCGATGCGGTTCGCCTGATCGATGAGCTTCGAGGCGTCGGCTGTCCGCTCGAACTCCTGCATGGCCTCCTCTACGCCGGGATCAAGCACGAACCCGTCGGCCTTCGCTTTCCGGCGCGCCTTTCGCTGCCGTCCGGCTTCCTCCTGGGCGACCCATCCAAAGCTCTGCACGTCGATCATGTGGCGGGGGCCATAATCAGCTAACGCGTCGCGCAGCTCGCGGTACACCTCCCGGATGCGGGCGTAGTCGTCCCCGGTCGGCTTGGCACCGAACTGGACGTCCCAGCCGCCGAGCTTCAGGAGATTTTTCGTGGCTTGCGGTTTAACGAAAATCTCGTTCTCGGCGTCGAGGAAGAACAGGAAGTACGTAGGAAACGCCCATTGATTCATGGCGTCGAGACCCTGCGACGACACCCAGCGTAGATATCGATCCAGGCGCGTCGACGTGTCCTTGTCACCATGCAAGAGGTCAACGAATGCATGGCAGAAGCCGGGCCGATTCAGGTCATCACGATGGAGCAGCTTCAGGTCGCCCCTCTGAAGCTTCGGTGCATAGAGCAGATTATTGTCGTCCCCGATGGAGATCAGCCGGTCGATGATCTCGTCATAATCATTGGCATCGATCAAACGCCCAACTTCCCCTGCTGACAGCAATTCCTTCGCTTTCCGCACGGTGGCGAGCTTGTAGCCGACCTCGTCGAGGGGGCCTCGGTTGAAGCGCGGATCCTCGAAGCCGAGCCAGCCGGGGAAGCGAGAGCGAACGAGGTCCACCAAATACATCCACCGGGATATCGCAGTGTCGGGGAGCCACGAGGGGGCGTGGGCTGCAAGCGCCTCTCGCATTACGGGTTTCAAGTAGTATCGCCAGCCTTCGTCGGCCTTACTCCATCTTAGGATCATCCCAATGCCCGGTTTCGACGTCTCGCCGTAACCGGGCGTTCCGTTGATACGGTTTCCTAACGCTCCGAGTATGCCGGTAAGAGCCTTGGCGTCACGACGGCCCATCTTCGAAACGAGTTCCGCCGTCGTAGCTCCCTTCGAGCCGGCCACCAACAGCACTTGATACAACTGAATCTGTCCGTTGGGGACTGATCGCCGAGTGAGCATCCTGAGGCAGTCGTTGACCGTTGGTGCGTTCTCTGGGCTTGAATCGGACACGTCAGGATCCTGTCTTGGTAGCGGGACCAGTGTCTTCGTGCGGTGCGGAGGCGAACCAGATCCTGATTTCGACCACGGGCCCCGGCAAGGGCGCACTTCCTGCGGGTCCCGCTAAGGGGTGGCAGTCCGGACGGGCTGGCGGAGGGACGGAACCCCCGGTAGAGTCTCGCGCATGGATCTGAGACTGAAGGGCAAGGTCGCGGTCGTCACTGGCGGGAGCCGGGGGATTGGCCTCTACATCGCGCGGGCGCTGGGGGCGGAGGGCGCACGGCTGGCGCTGTGCGCGCGCAACCGCGATCCGCTCGAGGCAGCCGCCGAGTCGCTGCGGGCGGACGGAGTCGCGGACGTTCTCACGGTGGCCTGCGATATCGCCGAGGAGGATGGCGCCGGGCAGCTCGTCCAAGCGGCGGTGGATCGCTACGGGACCGTGGACGTGCTCGTGAACAACGTCGGCGGCAACCGGCGCGGGAAGTTCGAGGAGACGAGCGACGAGGACTGGCTGGACATCCTTCAACTCAACGTCCTGTCCGGGTTCCGGGCCAGCCGGCTGGCGATCCCTCACATGCGGGCGGCGGGCGGCGGGTCGATCGTCTTCGTGTCCTCGGTCTTCGGGCGCGAGAAGGGCGGCCCGGGACTGTCGATCTACAACACGACGAAGACGGCGCTGATCTCGGCCGCCGGCATCATGGCGCTGGAACTGGCCAAGGACGCCATCCGCGTGAACTGCGTTGCGCCCGGCTCGATTCAGTTCCCCGGCGGGAGCTGGGACAAGCGCGTGCAGGCGGACCCGGAGGGCATGCGAAAGTTCGTAGACGCGAACCTGCCGCTGGGACGGTTCGGCCGCGCCGACGAGGTGGCGGACGTCGTGACGTTCCTCGCCTCCGAACGGGCCAGCCTCATCACCGGCGCCTGTATCGCCGTGGACGGCTCCCAGGGCCGATCCCTGGTCTGACCGCCGCCCGCACTCCCGTCTCGCCCTGAATACCGGTTGAGGCGAGGCCCATTTGATCCCACTTTGATTCCTGCCCGGAGGTTGATGCGGACATGGTATGCGGCCACCGCGCCGCGCCGCGCATACCTCGACGGGAGCCGAGACGAATGGGACTGGACGTGGCTGGAATCCTCACACTGATGCTGACCGTGATCGGCGTGGGCGTAACGATCGGCGGCCTGACCTTCGCCGCCATCCGCAAGCTCACCGCCGAGATGAAGGAATTCCGGGCCGCTTTGGGGGATCTCCAGGAGGGGCTTCGGGGCGAGATACATGCTGTGCGCGACGAACTCCGGGGCGAGATACGGAGCGTCCGCGACGAACTCCGGGGCGAGATACAGACCGTCCGCGACGAACTCCGGGGCGAAATCGCGGGCGTGCGAACCGAACTCCGCGCGGTCGAGGGTCGGCAGACCGATCGCGTGACCCGCCTTGAGGACAAGGTCTTCAGGGTCCCTCTTCCGGATTCCGCCGCCGACCCGGCGGTCGGCCCGGCCTGACACGGCCGCCGGAGTTGCGGTGCGGGACTTCGCCGCAGGCCTCGTCTAGGCGAAGCGGACCAGTTTGACGTCCAGTTGGCGGGTCGTTTCCGTCGGGGCTCTCCACTGGATGAGGATGGGGCTCTGGTAGGTTCCCCACGGGATTTCGCCGTTGCCATCCCCGTCACGGTCGATCACGGGCAGGCTGACGTCCCGCCTCAGGCCCTGGAAGCGGCCCACGGGAAGCGCCAGCGCCCGGTTCAGCATCCGCGCGATCACGGACTCGTCCACGCCGATCCGTTCCAGGACCGCATTCATGATGTGGACGGCCTCCACCGTGGCGGTGTCGATGACGGGTCCGGGCGAGGTGCGCAGCACGGTCGTGCCCATCCTGGCGACGTGAAGCGCTTTCCCGGACAGCCGCAGGGCCTTCCCGGGAAGCCGTAGCGCCTTTCCCGGAATGGACAGCGGCGTTCTCAGCATCTCCCTGCCCTGATCGGCCATGAATCGCAGGGGGCTGAGAAGCGCGCGGCGGAGGTCGCGTTTCATCAACAGGGGCTCGAACTCGTTGACCGTCAGGCTGGCGTGGGTTTCCCGCGCGGCGAG
>LXNJ01000550.1_pt1 | contig 25648 bp, 12 predicted proteins | sample 809081 | NCBI WGS metagenome assembly LXNJ01 (sample SAMN04870510, study PRJNA318959) | sponge metagenome | biome: sponge; feature: marine sponge reef; material: water | host: Petrosia ficiformis | place: Greece: Milos, Mediterranean Sea | collected 2013-05-29 | depth 5-7 m | reverse complement strand
AACACGAACCGCCTCGCCGAGTTGCCGGATGGCGTGTTCTCCGGCCTGACCCGGCTGACACACCTTGGAGTGCACGACAACCGGATTACTGAACTGCCGTCCGACATATTCACAGACCTCGGCGAGCTGGTCGAACTGGGGCTGCTTCAGAACCGGCTTTCCCGGCTCCCGGCACGCCTGTTCGCCGATCTTTCGAAACTGGAACGCCTTGGACTGCACCAAAACCGGTTGGGCGGGTTGCCGGAAGGGGTGTTCGACGGCCTCGGCAACCTGCGAGAGCTGCACGTTGGCGGCAATCAGATGGCCACTTTGCCGGACGGTGTGTTCTCCGACCTTGCCAACGTGGAGTTGTTGGATCTCGGATTCAATCAACTGCGCGACTTGCCGGCGGGGATATTCGTCGGACTCCATCGACTGCGGAGTCTGTCGCTTGCGGGCAATCCCGGCGCGCCATTCACCCTTGCTCTGGACGCAGGACGCACCGACAACAGTGACCCTCTGGCGCCGGGACCGGCGACGGTGAGCCTCACTGTGGCGGAGGGTGCGCCCTTCGGCATGACTGTTCCACTGTCGGTGCACGACGGCGAAGCCTCCACCGGTACGCTGACGTTCGCGGCGGGCAGCGACCATAGCTCCGAAGTCACGGTGACCCGCAGTGGCGGCAGCCAGGCCGGGACACAAGTCGTGCCAGGCCCCGCCCCGGCGCTGCCTTCATCGGTAAGGGGAATCCAGCTTGCGATATCCGACCCGCTCGTCTTGTTCGGGACGGTGTCGAATCGGGCTCCGGTGGCGGAGCGGGCGATGCCGTGGATCGGGCTGCGCGCGGGTAAAGAGGCTGCGTCGGTCGATGCCTCGTCGTACTTCCGGGACCCCGACGGCGACAACCTGGCGTACTCGGCAGTGTCAGGAAGTCCGGATGTCGTTTCGGTCGCGGTGGCGGGCGACCGGGTGATGATCGATCCGGTGGCGGCCGGATCGGCCACGGTCACGGTGATGGCCACCGATCCGGGTGGCTTGAGCACACCGTCGTCGTTCCGTGTTGGCGTTCGGGGGGGCAGTCCCGGGTCTTACGACATTGACCTCTTCCTCATTGACGACGTCAGCGAGTCCATCGAGGCCGCCTTCGACGACGCAGTCGATTACTGGTCATCGATCCTGGCGGAGACGGAACTGTCCGACGTGCCCGTGGGCCAACATCTCCTCCCTCTGGGCTGTGAGGACATCATAACCGACCGGACTGTCCCGACGATCGACGATCTGCTGATCGTGGCGTCCGTCAGAAAGATCGATGGCCCCTTCGGGATACTTGCGTCAGCGGGGCCATGCGGGATTCGCGAGGGAGTGGGAGGGCTCCCCTTCATGGGCGCGATGCAGTTCGACGTGGACGACCTTGAACGGCTGGAAGAAGCCGGTGACATGGAGGAGGTCGTTCTGCACGAGATGGGTCACGTCCTGGGGATCGGGACGGGCTGGCGTACGTTCGGCTTGCTCGTCAACCCTTCTCTGCCGGACAACTCCGGAGCGGATACGCACTTCCCCGGTCCGCTCACGATCGCGGCTTTCGACGAGGCGGGGGGGACGACGTACTCGGGCGGTCAAAAGGTCCCGGTGGAAAACCGGGCGGGTCCGGGATCGGGCGACTCTCACTGGCGGGAATCCGTGCTTGACCACGAACTCATGACCCCGTTCCAGAACGGCGGCGTTCTCGATCCGCTGAGCGCGATTACGATTCAGTCGCTGGCAGACATGGGCTACGCGGTGGACGTCAGTCTGGCCGAACCGTATCGCCTGCCTGGCGCAGCCGCCGTCGCGGCCGACCCGGCTCGCAAGATCGAATACGGCGACGACATTCTCAGGACGCCGATCATCGTGGTTGACCGCAACGGGCGGGTCGTCCGGGTAATTCCGGGCTGAGCCCGTATTGCTCCCGGGTGGGGTCACTCGCGGCCGGGGCGTCCGGGAGCGCGGCGCTCCGCGCAGAAGTGTCCACGCGTCCGCGCCCCCTGGACTCCGCTGGTCCACGTCCCGCTGAACCCATTTTCCCTGATTTCCCGGACTTCAAGGACCATGAAACCGCCGTCGTAGCGGACCCTGTCCCGGCGATTCGCCTCCGATCCGAACCGGAGGAGAATGCTCGGGCGCCCGTCCGCGCCACCCTCGATCACGAGGACCCCGGGGGCCGCGGGATCCGCGCTGGAGAGATCACCGACGCGGACCCCTCCCACCGCCTCCACGTCGACATCCGCAGTGCCAAAGAGCGGGATCACGACGCCGGGGACCGGGTCGCCACCGCTTCTTCTGAAGTATCGGAGACTGGCCGGCTGTTCGTGCAACACCAGATCCCCGCGCACCGATCGCACCCCTCCCGCGGAGGGCCGACCCACGAGGCTGAGCGAGTACTCTCCCGTCCACCCGTCCACAGATGCGCCGGGTCCGAGCGAGTCCGTGGGCGCCGCACAGGCACGGGCTGTCGCGGTCGCTTCAATCGGGGACTCTCTCGTCCGAGTCGAGGCCTCGCGGCCTGCGGCGGCGCACGACACGAGAGGACAAACCAGGGTCATCAACCGCACCAGCCGCCCGGTACTCATCGACCACTCATCGCGTCGCGGTCCGGCTGTCTCGCCGCTCCCCGTACTCCGGCAGACGCCGCTCCGCTCCTGCCGCCACGATACACCTCCCAACGCCGGTGATCTCATCCTCTGTAAATCCGGCATTCCGTGCCGGATTTGCAAGGGTACGGCAGGTTCGCCGCGAGTTCCCGGACTCCGGTGGCCCACCGCATCGAGAATGCGCCCGCGACCCCATCTGCTGTTCGTTCTTGCGCCTGGCACAGGCTTCATCGTATTTCCGGGATTGTGGAATCAGAGATCATCGTGCCCTTCTGTAACGTGTTGGCTCCCATGGTCTAATGGCTAGGATCTCACCCTTTCAAGGTGAGGGAGGCGGGTTCGATTCCCCCTGGGAGCGTTGAAAGAGGAGTTGAGAGGGGAGAGAATCCGAGGCACGGGAGCCTCCGAGAGTGGTGCTTGCCGGAGGCGGCGCGACGAGGGAGCATAGCAGCGCCGTGCGACCGAGGCGCATCACAGAACGGAGCGGCCCGATGAGCCTGCCAGTGGCTGGGAGAGCGAGATGACGCGATTCCGGATCGCCCTGCGTCGCCTCGTGACAGGTGTCCGCGGAAGCACCGGCGTCGCAGGGGTCTTCGTCGCAGGGGCCCTCCTCGTAGCGGCCTGCGGGGGCGGGGGGGAGCGGACGCTCTCGATCGCCACGGGTAACACGAACGGCCTCTACTACCCGCTCGGCGGAGGCCTCGCCTCGATCTGGTCCCGGCATGTCGACGGCGTGAACATGAAGGCCGAGACCACGGCCGGCTCCGTGACCAACCTCATCCAGGTCGCCAAGGGGGAAAGCGAGGTCGGGTTCACGCAGGCGGACGCCCTCGCCGCTGCCCTGGCCGGCCGCGGCCGCTTCCCGGAACCCATGCCGCTCGCCTCCCTCGGCAAGCTCTATCCCAACGTCGTGCACCTCGTGACGACCCGGAGCGCGGGGATCGAATCCGTGCGGGATCTCCGCGGGCGCCGCGTGTCCGTCGGCCCGCCGGGGTCGGGGAACGCGGTCACCGCCTGGAACGTGCTCGAGGCGATGGGGATCGGGGAGTCCGACTTCACCGTCCGGCAGCTCAATTACGCGCAGATGTCGAACGGGCTCAAGGACGGGACGCTTGACGCCGGATTCATCGCGGGCGGCGTGGGCATGCCCGCCGTGGTCGAGATCGGCGTCTCCCGGGACATGGTCCTCGTCCCCTTCTCGGAGGACGAGATTGCGACGATCGTCGGATCGGAGCCTGCGTACAGCGGCTTCCGCGTGCCGCCGGGCGTCTACCGCGGCGTCGATGAGCCGGTGCTCACGCCGACGCTCTGGAACCTCCTCGTCGTCTCCCGCACGATGGACGAAGGCCTCGCCTACGATCTCACGCGCACGATGCTCGAGCGCCGCGAGGATCTCGAGAACATCTCCGGCGTGGCGAGCTTCATCACGCCGCCCTCGGCCCGCGACGTGGGCGACTTCCCGCTCCACCCCGGCGCCCTGCGCTACTTCGACGAAGTGCTACAGCCCGCGGGGCGTTGACGATCCGGCGGCCGCCGTGGCGGCGCATCATCTTCGGCCTCGCGGTCGGACTCTCCCTCTTCCAGCTCTGGCAGAGCACGACCGGCACGCTCTCGGCCACGCTCGGCCGGCCCATCCACCTCGCCTGGGTCGTCGTCCTCACCTTCCTCGCCAAGCCCTCGTGGACGGGGGAAGGGCCCGCGCCCCGCTGGAGCCCGTGGCTCGACGCCGCCCTCGCGCTGGCGGCCCTCTACTGCGGGTGGGTCATCGTGGGCTTCGACTACCGCGGGGTCGACCACATCCTGTACGGGCTCACGACGCACGACCTCATCGCGGGTCTCGTGTTCGTGATCCTTCTCTTCGAGGCGACGCGCCGCGCCGTGGGCTGGGTGATGGTCGCCGTGGGCCTCGTCTTCCTCCTCTACGCCGGGCTCGGGGACCTGCTGCCCGACGTGATCGCGAATCGCGGCTTCACCCTCGAGCGCATCCTGCGCTTCCAGATCTTCACGGGGGCGGGGCTGTTCGGGACGCCGCTGGGGATCGCGGCCGGGACCGTGTTCATCTTCGTTCTCTTCGGCGCGTTTCTCGAGGTGACGGGAGCGGGGCGCTTCTTCATCGACCTCGCCTTTGCCGCCGCGGGCCGGTTTCGGGGCGGACCGGCCAAGGCGAGCGTCATCGCCTCCGCGGCCATGGGGTCGATCTCCGGCTCGGCGATCGCGAACACGGTCACGACGGGCGCGCTCACGATCCCGATGATGAAGAAGCTCGGCTATCGGCCGGAGCAGGCGGGCGGGATCGAGGCCGCCGCGTCCACCGGGGGCCAGATCATGCCGCCGATCATGGGCGCCGGCGCGTTCATCATGGCGGACTTCACGAACACGCCGTACCGGGAGATCGTGGCGCTCTCCATCGCCCCCGCGATCCTCTACTTCGGGTGCACGCTCCTCTTCGTCCATCTCATGGCCCTGAAACTGGGGCTCCGCGGGATGAAGAACCCGCCGCCGGTGCGGCGCACGCTGCGCGAGGGCGTCCACTTCCTCCTTCCGCTCGGGCTCGTGGTCGCGCTCCTCCTGCTCAACTACTCGCCCCCGCTGGTCGGCGCGGTGGGCTGCCTCGCGGTCGTCGTCACGGGGATGGCGAGGAAAGGAACGCGGGTCGGCTGGCGCACCATCCTGGAAGGGCTGCGGGCGGGAGCGGTGCTGGCGCTGCCGATCTCGCTCGCGTGCGCGACCGCCGGGATCGTCGTGGGCGTGATCGGCCAGACCGGGATCGGCCTCCAGTTCACGGAGTCCGTCGTGCAGGCGGCGGGCGGGCTGCTCTGGCTTGCGCTCATCTTCATCGCCGTCGCGGCGCTCGTTCTCGGGATGGGACTGCCCGTGACGGCGGCCTACATCGTGATCGCCGTCATGGCGGCGCCGGCGCTGGAGGGACTGGGGCTCTCTCTCCTCGTCGCGCACATGATCATCTTCTGGCTCTCGCAGACATCGAACGTGACGCCGCCGATCGCGCTCGCCGCCTTCGCGGGGGCGGGCGTGGCGGGTTCCGCGCCCATGCGGACCGCGACGCAGGCCGTGAAGCTCTCCCTCGGCTTCTTCATCGTGCCGGCGATGATGGCCTACTCGGCGCTCATCCTGGTTGACGGGACCTCGGTGACGGCGTTCGTCTTCGCCATCGTCTGCACCGTAGTGCTCATCTCGGTCGTCGCGTACGCAATCGAGGGGTTCGCCATCGCCGCGTGCAGCGCCGCCGAGCGCGCCCTGTTCGCCGTGGCGGGGGCCCTCATCCTGGTCCCGAACGCCGCGGCCCGGGTCGCCGGAGTGCTGCTGGGGGGAGTGGTTCTCATCCTCCACACCCGGAAGAGGCCCACTCAAGTGTCGTAGAATCCAGCACGACTTGCCGGGTGTGCAACCACTGAATCTCGAGGAGTCTAGGCTATGAGAAGGCCACAAGATGAAGTACTGGACCGAAGGGTCGTGCATCTCCAACAGCGAGTAGAGAAATGGGCGCGGCAAAATGACCTCTGGGACGACTGTGAATTCTCCGATTACATAGAGCGGGTGGCTCCAGTTGAATGGGATGGCGCTGGCTACGTTACAGCGCTCACAGCCGGCGGACCCTTAGCAGGTCTTGTGATTGGTCGCACCTTAGGTGATGGCAGGTTCGGCGAGGAGTTTGATCAAATCCTGCAAGAACATGGATTCTGGTATGAAACTAGAGATTACACTGAGCTGTGGATATACGCCGTCGACCCCAGGTTCGAGTGTCAATTCAGAGAATATACGCGATGGAAATGGATATGTAGCCTCATCAAGCCGGATTTCGACATTCTGGATCAAGAACTGTACGATTACTTCGGTAGAAGATCGGATGAACTAGCGAATCTCAACTGGAGGGATTTTGAAAAAATCGTTGCCGCGCTAATGGAGTCACAAGGCTATGAAGTTGAGCTAGGTCCAGGGAGGAGCGATGGGGGAGTCGACATAAGGCTAATGCAGCGAGATCCGATAGGTGACATCATGACGCTCGTTCAGGTCAAGCGATATCGTGCGGATCGAAAGATTGCGCTAGAAGCAGTTCAGGCATTGCACGGTGCCGCTACGGCTGAAGAAGCGGAGGGGAGCATGTTCGTGACCACATCGAGCTATCTGCCGAGTGCGGAGAGATTCGCAGCCCGTGGCAACGTCGAGATGCTTTTGCGGACATCCGAGGACGTGCGGAACTGGTGCTGGCAGGCGCATCGCGGGATCGTAGAAGACAAGAGAAAACTCATAGGGCAAGGACACGTCAGCGAGGCGGTACGACAGGCGCGAAGGAACCCGCGACGAATTCTCCATGCGCATACCGGTTACAGCGTGAGGACGAACGACTTCGCGATAGTTCTTAAGGAGACGCCGTCCGCCGCCCTGCTCTTGAGAATTGAAAATAAGATCACAGAGCACGATGGATACAGGCAACGGGGCTGTGAGTTGCCCGATATCGAAACGATACCTCCACTTGGAGGCATGGGAAGGAGTGCTATCAAACGAGTGAGGCGGATGGCGGGACCGGAGAGTCCGCGTTTCTGGGACGGTGATCACATTTACTCGCCTTGGGACGGAAATGCGGCGCACTTCGATCTTTGCGACTAGTGTGGTGTGGCAGAGACCATGATCAACGGGCGGGCGGCAGATTCCCTCGGAGAAGGAATCGTGACGGACCAAGCATGGATTCGCCACGTGGGGGCCGCGTTGCGGGAGCACCACGAACCAGACCATGCGGGTTATCGGAAAATTCCGTCCAAGCCGTAGCTCAGCCGTCGGGCGCCCTCGCTCCCGGCCTTGACGAACGTATCGAGGATCTCGATCAGGCGTTTCTGCATCTCCGTGTCCGCGCGAAAGAGGTCACGGTAGTCAGCCAGGCAGCGATCTACGATTCGCACCAGGACCTGCTCCGCCATGGAGTCGTACTGATAGCCTCCCTTCCTTCCGCCCCGGATGACGCGTGCGACGCAGAGAAACACTCCACGGGGGTCGACGACAATCAAGACCTCGAGTGCTTCCAAGAGGTGATGGGCAAGTGAGGGAAGCCCGACGGCCGATAACTCATCCATGACCTCCCTCGACTCCGTGTAGAAACGCCGGAGAATCGGCTCGCTGGGAGACTCGACACCATCGTACGCACCGGAAACGAAATAAATGTTCGACCCTACGGCGTCTAGGAGGCGCGCAAGGCCTTCCATTTGGTCTTGGCGCGGTCCTTCCTCTGAAGAACTCTGGGCATCCTCCTGGCGCTCCAGATCACGCTGAAACTCAGCCGCCGCGCTCCTCACGACCCGCAGGAGGAAGTTCCAGCTTCGCCTGCGAGCAGCGTCGGTCGCGGGAACTGGAGCATCAACCGGGCCGGTCACCAGAATCTCACGGAAGCATCGCACTAGATGAGCGACTTCCTCAAGGTGAGCAATGGGATCATCGGCAAGGCTGTCGATCGCGGCCGACGCAGCGGCGTCTTTGCCCCATACGAAGAGGTCAGCAAGGACATTCCCGCATGAATTGATCAGCTCTCCTCGTGGAGGCGCGTCCCCGACAGCCTGCTGCATACCTATCACGATTCTGGCGATCCGTGCCGGCTCTTCGAACGCCAGCGGGCGGAGTGTAACGTCGACCAGCCACTGCAGCACCGCTGGGCCAGGGTCCCGAGCCATCCGTTCGATCATCTGCCACGTCCAATCCGGGTCGCGGGCATACCGAGCCCGTAACCGGATGGCTATCTGAAAGCGGACGCATGGAGCGGGATCGCTGGCTAGCCTTTCAACGGCGGCAAGAACGTCCGCGTCCTCGCACGAAGAGTGCCGGAGGATTCGCATCAGTCCCGTGGCAGCATCTACGCGGGCTGCCGGCCCCCCCCACGCGGGATCCACGAAACGCTCGTTTGCGTCACTGTCGACGACCGGCCATCGATTCTCGCTTGCCTCGAGCAGCACAGTACGCACGAAGGCGCCGGTTTCGTCATCGCAGCGAAGGTCGTCCATTCTCGCGACCGCAGCGCATGCCTCCGACAGGCTGCCCCAAGCGTAATTGGCCTGCTTCTCGTGAACGCCGTCAGCGTCGGATGATCGCAGAGCGGCGTGCAGCCGCGTCAGGTGCGGGAGGATCTCGGCCAGCTCGCCGGATTCGGGGACCTCGTTGACGTGAGTCTTCGCAAACTCCTTGACCGGCCCTTCCAACTCCCGAAGGCTCCGGTTCGGCTCCGCATCGACCGGCAGGCCCTCCTCCGCGAGCAACTCCTCCTCTCCGAACTCCCGGTTGAAGAACCTGAACGAGACATCGTCCTCATTGGGTGGAACGGCGCTCGCAGCACGCAGTGCGGATAGGTGCTCCCTGCATTCGGAGGTCACGAGCCCCTCTGCAGGAAGGCATCCAAGCAGTTGATCGCGTGTTTGCTTCGCCTCGCTTCGGCGTTTTGACGGAGATGCCTCTGGAATGGAGAGGATGGTGCGTTCAATCTTCTCTCGATCCGTCTCGGACAGATCGAGAAAAAGAGCGCCGTTCATGTTCCCGACGTATCTCGTCGTATCGGGACACATCAAGACGGGGAGCGACCATCCGGCCTCCCGGATTCTCATCCCAATCTGATCTGGGTAGCGAACTCCCAAGTCGAGGAGTCGTCGCCACACGGCCGCAAGACGACATGTCCGAACGAGAGTGTCGAGGAGGTTGTCCAGTTCCGACGCGGCCCCCTCCGCCTCGGCGAGATCCTTCAGCCGCTGCTCTACATGATCTAGCAGCTCGACCGCAGTCGTCTGGTTGGGGTGACCTTGCCCGCGGTCCCACAGGCGGCTGTAGTCTGCCTGGATAAGAGCCCGCCCCCCAGAAATCTCGAATTCCAAAGGCTCCTCGGCATCCTCTTTCGAGAAACGTCGTTCGCGGTCGACGACATGCCACTCTAAGGCCGCGTTCATTGCCTCCACGGCTTCCTGGGGTGCGGTCCGCAGGAACTCCGGGTATGACGTGGCCAACTGACGAAGGCCGGCGTGATAGTCCTGACTTCGATTCGAGGTGAGCGGGAGGACTCTGCCTCCCAAGAATGAAGTTGGTGCGCCGGACGTTTCCCGGTATCCGAAGGCGGCTCCGTAGATGTCTCTGACCAACGTCGGGTCGCGGGGCGCAATCAAGCCCACGCCGTCCGCAAGCCACCTGAGCTCCTCACTTCCGTGTTCTGCGAGGTGGTCCGGTTCGATCGCTTGCCGCAGGAGTCTGGCGGACGCGTTGACGTCGGTATCGGACGTTCGGGAGACAAACCGTATGGCCTTACCCACGAACCATCGATCTCTCCGGCTCTGAGCCCACGCAAAGCGAAGAAGACGCCGACTGGCCGTCCCCACCTGCCCGGCCTGCGAGGTGGAGAGTTGATCGAGACGGGGCACCAGCTCGGACAGGATCCAGGACGCCGGATAGGCACTCCCGGTCGTGAGGCGCTCGCTGAGCCGCTCGGCGAGATCGCAACACAAACCGACCGTCTCAGGCTGAGAACCACGGTCGGCAAGAAGAGCTCGAACGCAGTGCGCCAGCGCGCTGTCGGCCGGCTTGCGAACCGACTCGTCCGCGTCTCCGAGAGCCACCAGGAGCGGCGCAAACTCCCGGATCGTCAACCCGATCTCGCCGGCAACGCTTGGTCCGATCAACTTTCCTATCTCGGGAATCCCGGGTGAGCCGCACACGGCAAGAACGGTCTCCCAGAACTCCTCCCTCGCCCGTTGGGCGTCAAGCGCCCAGAGATAATGGAAGTGCATGACAAGGCTCGGTCTTCCGAGCAGGACAAACGCACGATCCTCTGCGAGAAACGATGCAACGCGATCGGCTTGGCGCCGGAGTAGCAGCCGTGCGACGGCATAGTCGAACAAGACATGGTGCGCGAAGGCGAGTCTGGATGCTCGTGGAGGAGCTTCCCGCCGCGGTCGCCATTCGACGATCACCTGCTCCGACAGAAGGTCGTGGATTTGTGGTCCTGCGGCGACCTCCGTTTCCACCAAGTCCCGATCGACATGCAGGGCTCGCTCGCGGGACATGGCCTCGACTGCCCTTCGGAGGACAGTCTCCCGAGAGCGGGCTTCACGCGTGCTGCCGCCCCTGAGAACGCGTTCTTGCCAATAGAGGTCGAGTAGATCCAGTTGGCTGCCTACGTCGCGAACCGCCTGCGGATCCGTTCCCCTATCCAGCAACTCGGCGGCAAGCCGAAGATTGAAGGGATTGCGTAGGAGTTCGGCGACCGCTGTGGGGGCCGACTCGAGGAGCTGGGGCAGCCTTGGAGCGCCAAGCTCGCCGATCTGTCGGAGTTCGTCGTCCGTCAGCAGCCCGACGACGATATGGCGCAGTCGGGCGAACGACCCTCCGACGAGCGGAGGCTCAGGGCCATCGGGGGGAGCGCCTTCGAAAATGTCCGGCAGGTCGCGGCTGTATCGGGCATCGTACTCGCGGATCGACGCGACAACGCTCCACCTGTCCCCTCGTACAGAGACCTCTCGGATCAGATCTCGGAGAGCGTCAGCCGATCGACCGGTGCGGGCCGCGTCCAGCGCATCCACAAGAAGGAACGCGGGCTGCCTCCCGGGCCAGTTTGCGAGAACGTCCACTAGGTCGTGGTCGAGTCCCAACTCGTCTCGCAGTCCCCCCGCGCTCTCGAATGGCGGCTGCTCGGCAGCCAGCAAAAGTACCTCACACTCCTCCTTGCGCAGCGCTGCGGAAAGCGAGTGCAACACGCCCGATTTTCCCGCTCCAGGCTCGCCGACCAGAAGAACCGACCCGGCTTCGGCCGCCGTTCGGAGGAGAGGGGCATAAGGGCGCTGGATCCGTAGCTCATCGTTCCCCAGTTGGATGAACGCATGTGCCGCCAGCCGGCCAGCGATCCGGGTGCTGTGATCCCTCAGACGTCGAACGTCGGTGCGATAACTCCGAGGGGCGCGTATGCTCACGTCAGCGTCGTTCAGGGCCTCGATCAACGTGGCGCGATCCGCGTGACCCCGCGTCCGGATCAGGCGCAGGCTTCGAGCAATCAGCGTCGACCATGCCACGTCGGCCTGCTCGGGGGTTTCAAGCACACTCGTCCGGAGGAGACGCTTTGCATCTCGTTCGTCTCTCTCTTCGTCACCGACCTCGATTGTCCCTACATGGAGAAGGCTCAGGATCCTGCGAACATCGTGGTCGCTTGGATCGCGCCCGCTCTTGTCCTGCCAAGAGGCCCGAAGGTGTTGGACGACGACATCGAGAGCTCTCCTTCTCGCTTCATCGAGCCCGTCGACCGGCAGTTCGTGCCCTGGGTGGTCCCGCACGCGTTCTAACGTCTCGCGGAGCGTCACACGAATCGTTGCGGGAGTGCCCGAACCAACCGCCAGCACGAAGCGGTTACTCGGGGTATCGGATGAATCCTCGCCGTCCCCCGCCGCCGCCTGCCCTCGGATGTACTGACCGACGAATTGATCTAGGGCCGAGGGGAGCGGAGTGAGGCGACCGCTGCGATACCTAACCCTGTCGAGCGAAACGGTCCGTTTCGCCTGCACATACACCATGTGCTCCGTGTCTGCGGTGACGACCAGGTCATCCACAGGTGCGGAACCTTCGCAGGCGAGTCGAGCCACAGGCGCATTCAACCCGAAGGGCGCTTCCGCATCCTCTTCCGCAAGCAAGTGCACGGCTGTCCAGGCGGTGACTCGCGCCTGGTAGTCCATACCGGACCCCGTCGCGGCACCCCCCGCGTTCAAGTGCTCACCAAGTCACTGTCTTGAATCTTCATGGGCGTCCAACTTCCCCCCCTTGGGCTCGCTGCGGTGAATCGGTCGTTCCGCTGTCGAACCAATCCATTCTGGCGGGCACCCTCGGCAAGCGCTTCGAGTCCGCACACTCCTCGTCACGGAACGAGAGACCTCGCTCCGCGTGCCACCGCGCCGTCCCGATTGAGGTCGAACCAATCTATCGGTTTGCGCCGCCCAGGTCCTCGCCCCGTAGCAGCGGCAGCACGATCTCCCTGCCGGTCTGCGATCCAACGCTTCGGCAAACTTCCTAGCCTCGATACGAGTGGGATTCTCGAACATCCTCGATCTCACTCTCGCCGAAACGCCGTAAGGTCGATCCCTGCCGAACAGGTGTCCAGAAACTGGGTGCGCTATACCGGCACCGCGGCCTGCGGCTGCGCGCATTGCCTCACGTCGCGTTCTGACGCAAACTCCGTGCCATGTTGCTCAGCACAGAGACCCCGTCGAATCCCTGCCGGCCCGTTCCACCGGACCGGGGGCCGTAGGCCGGTGCGGACGCCGCTTCACATCCGGTATGCGCCAAAGCATGCCCCGAAGGAGGGTTCCCAGCCCCCGCCGGAGGAGCAGGCGCGGTTCCAGGATCTCCTGCGCGAGCTGTTCCAGTTCGACTGCGCGGATCTGGATTTTGGTATCTACCGGATCATGAACCACAAGCGGGAGGTCATCGACCGCTACATCGACCGGGAACTGCCCGGCGCCATCGAGGAGGCGGTGAGCGAGGGGGCGATCGAGACCGAGGCGAAGCGGGCCGACACCTTCGAGGAAACGCGGCAGCAGGTTGTGGACTCCTTCGGCGAAGACGCGATCGCGCCCAACGGAGAACTCGTCAAGTACGAAGAGACGCCGCTGGGGAAGAAATACATGCTGTGGCGCGAACGTGCCCGTCGCTCCGAGTCCGCCGGGGACGTGCGGCGCGACGTCTACAACCACCTGTACGCCTTCTTCAGCCGGTACTACCAGGACGGCGATTTCGTTCCGAAGCGGCGCTACTCGTGGGAGCACCCCTACGTCGTCCCCTACAACGGCGAGGAGGTCCACTTCCACTGGGCGAACCGCGACCAGTACTACGTGAAGTCGGCGGAGCACTTCAAGGATTACACCTACCGGACGCCGTCTGGAGTCTCGATCCGTTTCTTCCTGCGCACGGCGGAGATCGACCAGAACGACGTCAAGGGCAAGAAGCGCTTCTTCTTCCCCCGCCTGGACGCCGCCGAATGGCATGGCGCGAGCCGCACGCTCGATCTGCCTTTCGATCACCGTCCGCTTACTCCCGCGGAGGCGAGGGAGATGGGCAGGAACGGGCAGCAAGACGCCATCCTGGAGCGTGCCGAGGCGGCGATCCTCGAATCGCTGACCGGAAACCCGGAAGCCGCGCAGGCACTGCTGGACCGTTGGGGAGGAGCGGAGGCCGACGGCGCACCGACGCTGTTCACCTACCACGCCCGTCGCTTCGCCCGCCGGATCACTTCGGACTACTTCATCCATCGCGACCTAATGGGATTCCTCGCACGCGAGTTGGATTTCTATCTCAAGTCGGAAGTTCTGAGCCTCGGCGCAATCGAGGCGGGCGGGGAGAGGGGAGCCGACGCCTGGCTCGACAAGATGCGCGTAATCCGCGAGGTCGGCCGGAACGTGATCGAATTCCTCGCGCAGATCGAGGGCTTCCAGAAGTTGCTCTGGGAGAAACGGAAGTTCGTCGTTGACGTGCAGTACTGCGTGGCCGCAAGGCTGCTGCCGAAGGAGCTTCACCCGTACGTGCTGGAGTGCGATGAACAGTGGGACGAATGGCGCGGCCTGGGATGCCTCCCGCACGACGAATCCCTGTTCGGCCACACGGCCGATACCGCTGCCAGACGCGGCTTCTTGGCGCGCAATCCGGGCATCCTCATCGACACGCGACACTTCGACTCGGCGTTCGTTGATGCGCTGCTCGCTGCGCTCGACGACATCGACGGCAAGACGGACGGCCTACTCATAATGAGTGAGAATTGGCAGGCCTTGAATCTGTTGGAGGAACGATACCGCCGAGCCTTGTCGTGCGTCTACATCGATCCACCATATAACGCGAAGTCATCTGAGATTCTATACAAGAACGACTACAAGCACTCAAGCTGGCTGGCGCTTATGTCGGATCGCATTGGCGCAGCCCGCCGGCTCATGGCTGAGGCGGCAACCTTCGTCACGGCGATCGATGAGATCGAGCAGGAGCGTCTAGGACAGCTACTCTCGCTTCATTTTCCGGATTCTGTCAAGAACTGTGTCGTGGTCACGCATAACCCGTCGGGGCAGCAGGGAGACAACTTCTCCTACACGCACGAGTATGCGTATTTTCTACACCCGCAGCCGGGGCGCTATATTACGGAGCAGGTTCGGGAAGATGAGGCGCAATGGGATGAACGCAATTTTAGAGATGTAACAGGCGGAGAATCTCTACGAACATCTGCGAAGAACTGTTTCTACCCCATATTCGTACGCGGCGGTGAAGTCATCGGATTCGGCGATGTGTGTCCCGAGGACTACCATCCCTCGGTCAACGAAGCACTCGACGATGACGAAGACACGATTGCTGTGTATCCGGTGGACCCGCAAGGCGTAGAACGGAAATGGAGGTTTGCGAGGTCTACGGTCGAGGAGATCAAGGACGAGTTGAAGGCGCACCGTTTGAAGCGGCGCGGGATCGTCGACATCAAGCGTGTGAAGAAGAAGTTCAACTACAAATCGAACTGGACGGATCCCCGCTACTCGGCAAACAACCATGGAACTCAGCTCCTGAACCATCTGATTCCAGACGCCGGGACGTTGTATCCGAAATCCGTCTACACAGTCAGAGATTGTATCCATGCTGCGTTGAATGGGAACAAGAAGGGACTGCTGGCCGACTACTTCGCGGGGTCAGGCACCACGGGCCACGCCGTCATCAACCTCAACCGGGAGGACGGCGGTCGCCGCAAGTTCATCCTCGTGGAGATGGGAGAGCACTTCGACACCGTCGTGATGCCACGGCTGAAGAAGGTGGCGTTCTCCCCGGAGTGGAAAGAGGGGATGGCGAAGGGGGAAGCGACAGCGGAGGAGTCGGAGCGCGGACCGCGGATCATCAAGTACTTCCGTCTTGAGAGTTACGAGGACGCGCTGAACAACATCGAGTTCGAGGAGGCGGAGGAGAGTCTGTTCGAGCTGGAGGACTACCTGCTGCGCTACATGCTCCGCTGGGAGACCAAGGAGAGCGCCACCCTGCTCAACGTCGCGGCTCTGGAGCGGCCGTTCGATTACAAGCTCCGCCTGGGCGGGAACGGGGACGGCGCGGAGGAGACCGTGGACCTTGCGGAGACCTTCAACTACCTGCTCGGGCTCGCCGTCCGCACGCGCCGGACGTACGACGACGATGGCCGCCGCTATCTCGTCTATGCGGGGGAGACTCGGGACGGTAGATCTGCGGTTGTCATCTGGCGCGACACGGAGGGATGGACGGCGGAGGACCGGGAGCGGGACCGGGACTTCGTGGCGAAGCACGAGATGACGGTGGGCGCGGACGAGATCTGGATGAACGGGGACTCGATGGTGGAGGACGCGCGTCCGCTGGACAACCTCTTCAAGCAGCGCATATTCGCGCCAGCGGGCGGCTCAGTCGGCTGATGACCCCCGGCCGCCCCGGCACCATTCTCCGCCGCCTCGAGGCGGAACTCCTGCTGCTGGGCTGGGCCAACCGGCAGTTCGGGTTCGAGACCAACCAGGCGCTCTTCGATGCCCTGAAGGATGCGCGCGAGGGGTACGAGGATGGCCGCAGCCATGTGGCCCGCATGCTCGCGAGCCGGGAAAGCCTGTTGGTTGGGCCGGGCGATCTGGCCCGCTACGACGACAACGTGCGCCGCCACCTTGAATCCATCAACAAGGGACGGCGCGAGCCGATCACCCTGCGGTACTTCCAGCAACTTGCGGTGCTGTACGCGGAACTCTTCCTCGACCGGCGGGCCACCGCCCCGGAAGCCCTCGCGCGGGAGATCCACCGTTACGTCCGGGAGAAGGTCCACGGCTTGGGCACTTTCTACCCGCTCCGGGAGATCACGCCGGATGACCTGAACAAGCTCGCGTTCTGGATGGCGACGGGGAGCGGCAAGACGCTCATCATGCACCTCAACTACCTCCAGTTCCTCCACTACGGCGGGGCGGAGGGGCTGGACAACATAATCCTCATCACGCCCAACGAGGGGTTGAGCGCCCAGCACATGGAGGAGATGGCCGCGTCCGGCATCCCCTCGGCGCGTTTCGGCGAGGCAGGGCTTCTGGCCGGCGGCCGCCACACTGTACGCGTAACCGAGATCACGAAGCTGGTCGACAAGCGGCGCGGGAGGGGGACGGGCGTCAGCATCGAGGTGGACGCGCTCGGCGACCGCAACCTCGTATTCGTGGACGAGGGTCACCGGGGCGCGAGCGGGGAGGCGTGGCGGGCGGTGCGCGAGGCCGTGGCCGCCCGGGGCTTCACCTTCGAGTACAGCGCGACCTTCGGGCAGGCGCTCGCGGCGGCGCGCGACAACCAACTCACCCTCGACTACGGCAGGTCGATCCTGTTCGACTACTCCTATCCCTACTTCCACCGGGACGGATTTGGAAAGGATTTTCGCGTCCTCAATGTGTCGGGCGAGGATCCACCGCCGGAGCTGGCCGACCAGCTCCTGTTCGGCAACCTCCTTTCCTTCTACGAGCAGCTTCGCGCCCACGGCGAGAACGCTGCCGCGTTGCGCGCCTACAACTTGGAGAAACCGCTGTGGGTGTTCGTCGGCGGGAGCGTGAACGCGGTCTACCGACGGCGCGGGCGGGACACGAGCGACGTGCTCGCCGTGCAACTCTTCCTGCACCGCGTGCTCAACGATCCCACTTGGGCGCGGGAAACGATCGCGCAGCTGCTTCGGGGCGAGTCGGGGTTGTATGCCGCCTGGAACGTGGACCTGTTTGCGAACCGCTTCAACGAACTGGAGAAGCTGGGGGAGTCCCCGGACGGGATCTACGCCGACATCCTCCGCACCGTGTTCCACGCGGAGGGCCCCGGCGGCCTGCGCCTGTGCGACATTCGCGGAGCGCCCGGCGAAATCGGCCTCAAGGCGTTCGGGTCGGACGAGTACTTCGGCCTTACCTACATCGGCGACACGGCGAAGTTCAAGAAGTTGGCGCGAGCGGCCGACGCGGGGATCATCTTCGAACCGGACGCCGTGGGCGGTTCCATGTTCGGCCGGGTGAACGAGGCCGGGGCCACGGTCAACGTCCTCATCGGCGCCAAGAAGTTCGTCGAGGGCTGGAACTCGTGGCGCGTGTCGAACATGGGCCTCATGAACGTGGGACGGGCCGAGGGTTCCGAGATCATCCAGCTCTTCGGCCGCGGCGTGCGGCTCAAGGGCAGGGGGATGTCCCTCAAGCGGAGCGCCTATCTGAAGGGACCGCACCCGGACAAGGTGGGGCTCTTGGAAACGCTGAACATCTTCGCCGTGCGCGCCGACTACATGAAGAAGTTCCGCACCTACCTCGAGCGCGAGGGACTCGAGGCCCGAGACAACGTGACGCTCCGCGTGCCGGTCCGGGCCAACGAAGAGTTCCTGGGCCGGGGGCTCGTAGTGCCGGTCCTCCCGGAGGGAAGCGACTTCGAGGCCGAGGCGAACTTCGCGCTCGGCGCCGGCGCGGGACTCCCGGTGAAGATCGACCGCGCTACGCGCGCCTCCTCCTGGGAGAGCGGGGCCCGCGGCAGTGAGGCGATGGAGGGCACAGCCGGGCAGACGCGATCCGCCGCCGAACTACCGCTGGAACTGGTGGACTGGGAGCGGGCGTACCTCGACCTCATGGAACACCGGCGGCAGAAGAGCATGCGGCCGCTGGCTGTCCCCGGACCTGACGGACTGCAGTCGCTCCTCGAGGAGGGGGCCGCGACGGTGTCAGCCGACGAGCACGTGTTCGAGCCCCGAAACTGGCAGGACCGCGAGGACCTGCAAGCGATCGTGCACGCGGTGCTCCGCCGAACCGCCGATCGGTGCTGGCAGACCGAGCAGCGGACGTGGGAGGCCGAGCGCATGAAGTACCGCGAGGTCGACGCCGCCGATCCCAACCTTCGGCTGAACGTGGATTTGGAGGCGGCCAGCGCCTGGCCCGCCGGACCACAGCCCCACTACGTCGTAACCATCCCGCACGCCGACCGCGCTCTGCGCGACGAGATCGTGGAACTCATCGAACAGCGGGGCAAGCTGTACGAACAGGAACTCGGCCCGCTGGCCCGCATCCACTTCGACCGCCACCTGTACCAGCCACTGCTCATCGAGTCCTCGAATGCCGACGTGAGGATCTCTCCGCCGCCCCTGAACGAGAGCGAGAAGCGATTCGTGCGCGACCTGCGCGAATGGTGGCGCGACTCGGGGAGCACCCTCCACCCCGAAGCGGAACTCTTCCTGCTCCGAAATCAGGCCCGCGGACGCGGCGTGGGCTTCTCACTGGATGGACGCGGCTTCTATCCGGATTTCATCGTGTGGCTGATCGACGGAGGGCACCAGCGCGTCGTTTTCGTCGAACCGCACGGCATGCTCCACGCGCGCGCCTACGCCGAGGATGAGAAGGCCCGCCTACACGAGCGCTTCGCGGATCTCGCGGACGCCATCGCGGAACGGAGCGGCATCCCTGCAGGCGCCGTGTCGCTGGACTCATTCATCGTGTCCGCCACCTCGCATGCCGAACTCCGCCCCCGCTACGACGACGGCACTTGGAGCCCCGAGGACTTCGCCCGGAAGAACATCCTCTTCCCAGACCCAAGCCGCCGCTACGTGGAGACGCTTCTGGCCTCCAGATAGCTCGGCCCGGCGCGGTGCATGGCATCGCTCAGAGCTTCTCTAAGCCCCTCGTCGAGGCTGCTGAGGTATCTGAAACTCTGCGGTGGCCTAAAGTCCGGCACATATCTGCGGGAATCCTCCAGCGAGAAATCGTCGGAAAGCCGAACGGGTTGCTCGATCACAATTCCGATGGCGCGGCCTGCGGTGCCGAAGTACTGAAAGAACTCCGCCCGTGTTACACCGGCGGAACGCTCAACCCTCGGCCACAGCTCTGCCGGCGAGTCCTGTAGCACCTCTGCGACACGGCAAAAGCCGACGAACAGCGTCAGGGGTGCCGTGGCATAAAGCAGCACCACGTCACCCGGCTCGATTCGGCGCGGACGGACGCGACGAAGTTCCACTGTTTTCTCCCCCCTCAGGAGTTTCGTGGCGAACTTCGGCTTTACCGAAAGCAGCAGCGTTCGTTCATGCAAGACTTTGGAATCCTTCCCGGTAGATCGCGCTGAAGAGGTCAGAAGACACTTCCGACGGCGATTGAAGGACCGGCATCTCCGCCCCCACCTGTTCCACAAGACTGCGAACTCGCCCCAAGTCAACCGGTGTCTCGAACGGTTCAGTGTGGCCAAAGCGGAACGCCTCGATCAGCCCGTGTGGATCACCGCCCGCCAGACCGAGCACATCCTCCCATTGGAAGATACCGTACCGCTTGAACCGCGAAAAAACCTCCTTTGCTGGTCCACGCACGACTTCCTCCACAAGTGACGTTGCAGCCACACACCTTGTACTGGGACGTTCTTGCGAGGCCGTGACATACCATAAGATTCGTCCCGGTGCTTCTATTCGCCTCGGAATCGAGGATCGATAGTAGACATTGTTCAATCGCAGCATCAGATTCGGGTCGGATCGAAAGAGACTCTGTTCCGCCAACCGAACATGGAACAGTTGCGCCGCCCAATCGGGTCGAATCGGGACGATGTACGACGGCAGGGCGGTGTCCAGAAGCTTCGCCGGCCAGACGACTCGCTCGCATTCGAAGGCAAGTTGACTTGGTAACCGCGACTGGTCTCGATCGAGAACACGTACCGTGTCGCGAATCCAGGATGGGTCGACGTAGATGGAATCGGCGGACCGCAGGCTATCAGCAAGTTCGCGCGTCCTCATGACGCCGACACCGTTTATCTTGGCCATTCCTTGATCTGCAGGCCGGAATCCTAGCGCTCCGAGCACGCTTCTTGTCGCTGGTGGAATGTACTCATCTACTAATCTCGTAACGCCATGCCCGTTGCGACGAGCCTCCCCGACGGCCAGCCATACGAGGTGACGCGCGAGAACGTCAGAGACAGCCCCGGGCGCGGTTCGCAGCAGTTGAATCCGCGCCTCGCCTGCGGCGGAGCTGACTACAAGAAGTCCCTGTAGTGTGCCGCCCTGGTCAACAACGATTCGTCCTTTGAATTGCGTGGACTGAGCGAGGCTATCGCGGAGGATGCGCACGAACGCAGACTTCCGCTCATGGTGACCGAAGGCCTGGAACGTTTGTGCGAGATCATCGATGTCGGCGGCGCGATAGGGGCGTATAGAAAAGGCGGAGCCGGAGAGACGGCCGGGAGTGAAGCTCTGTTCAGTCAGCTCGGCGTGAGTTCGCGCTATGAGATCGCACGGACGAAGCACGGCGAGTCCAAGGCTTGCGTCGATGTCGGCGGCGGAATCAAGGAGTCCCTTATCTCTCGTGACGAAGAAGTGGGCCCCACCTATAACTGACAGGACCAGGTGCCGACGATCGGATCTGTCCTGCGGCGATTCGCCGGAACCGATGGCCGCGTCGAGTTGCGTGGTTAGGGTCCGCGTTAGCGCCTGATCGCTGTCCGAAAGGATGCTGAAGGTGTCAGCGTATGCCCGGAGTGCGTGACGTGCTTTTGGGGTCGGGTGTCGAGCAATCTCGGCGAAGATTTCATCGGTTACAACGTACTTGATCGAGTCTCCAAGCCAGTCGGCAAGAAGTGCCTTGGACTCGTCTGATTCCGGTTCAGACCGGTCTGTCCGTAGGTCGAACAGTACGTTGCTGTCGAGCGCGGCAACGATCCGATCGGAGGGTGCTGTCGAAAAGAGATCCGGTAGACCAAAATCACGCCACCACACGCGAAGTGTCGTGGGCTGTCGAGTCGCTCGTCCGGGTATTTCATTCCGGGGGGTGAAGCCCAGGTGAGGCCAGATTGCGTCTGCCGGGAAATCAGTTCGACATCTGGCAACGATGCCGGCGAATCCTGACGACTCCCCGGCAAGGTGGTCAATGAGGGCCCTTGCGATCCCTCCCTGCCGGAAGTCGGATGCAACGCAAAGGTGTACAAGCGTGATGGTAAGGTGTCGCCTTCGGAACGTCAGGTATCCCACGACGCGCTGGTCGTGAACGCAGGCGAGCAGATGGCCGCGAGATGCGTAATCTTGAAAGGCACCATCCGGAAAGAACCCAAGCGTTTTTGCGTTCTCGCGGCCGAGTGATATCACTTCGCGAAGGAGTGTGCTATCCGGTTGGACCGGAACGATCCTTCGCACGCTTGACGGGTTCGTGTCAGCCATTAACGCAGCGCTGTCTTCCGTTATAGTGGTGAAAAGGGTGGCCGATCGGCACGAGCGCGTGTGAGGCCGTGCGGAACGCCGCTATCACGACCTGCGTGCCCAGCCCTTGATGGCATCTGCCAAGACAGGCCCACAGCTACGGTCGCTCATGCGTTACGTCAAGATGCGGGTGGTGTGCGCCGGCGGTCCTCTCAGCGTGCGAGGCCTCCGTCGTCCAGCGCCTCTGGCAACGCGAGGAGGATCCCTCCCCACTCTGTAAACGTCGCCTGGAGCTGCCGCTACGCAACGGATCCGACTTGGTGAACGGGCCGGGAAGGTCAGGCCTCTCTCGCCTCCGCGGCGGCTCGGCGCATCGCCTTCTTGCGCTCGATCGGCTCGAGCTTGCGCTTGCGGAGACGGATCGCGTCGGGCGTGACCTCGATCAACTCGTCGTCGTTGATGAACTCGAGGGCCAGCTCCAGCGTCAGTTCGCGCGGCGGCTCGAGCCGGACGTTCTCGTCCGCGGCCGCGGCCCGCATGTTCGTGAGCTTCTTTCCCTTCGACACGTTGACCTCGAGATCGCCGGGGCGGACGTGCTCGCCCACGATCATCCCGCTGTAGACCTCGACGCCGGGGCCGATCAGCATCTCGGCCCGCTCCTGCAGGTTGAAGAGGGCGAAAGAGACCGACGTCCCCGGGCGGTCGGCGACGAGCACCCCCTTCCGCCGGTGCTCGAGGTGGCCCGCGCGGGGGCCGTACTCGAGGAAGCGGTGGTGCAACTGGCCCTCGCCGCGCGTGTCCGTGAGGAACTCGGAGCGGTATCCGAACAGCCCGCGTGACGGGAGCCTGAAGTCGAGCCGCACCGGACCCTGGTCCGTCGGCCGCATCGAGAGGAGTTCGGCCCGCCGGCTCCCCATCTTCTCCATTACCACGCCGACCATCCCGGACGGGACCTCGATCACGGCCTCCTCGTACGGCTCCAGGACCTCCCCGTCGGGGCCCTCGCGCAGGATGACGCGCGGTCGCGAGATGGAGAACTCGTACCCCTCCCGGCGCATCGTCTCCATGAGGATCGTGAGGTGAAGTTCACCGCGGCCCGAGACGGAGAAGGTGTCGGGGGAGTCCGTGGGCTCGACGCGAAGGGCGACATTCCGCTCCAGTTCGCGGAGGAGGCGCTGGCGCAGTTGCCGGGTCGTGACGTACTTGCCCGTCCGCCCGGCGAAGGGGGCGTCGTTGACCCGGAAATCCACCGAGAGCGTGGGCCGTTCGACCGCGATCCCGCGCAGACGTTCCCTGTGGTCGGGGTCGGCGATCGTCTGGCCGATCTCCACTCCTTCGAGTCCCGCCAGCGCCACGATGTCGCCGGCGCTCGCTCGGGATGTCTCCACGCGCTTCAGCCCGTCGAAGCCGTAGATCTTGAGCACCCGGGCCGGGAGCGCCTCGTCGGCGGGCACGGGTCCGGGCTCCCCGAGCGGCAGCAGCACCACGCGGTCCGCCTCGGCCACGGTGCCCCGCTCGATGCGGCCGATCGCGATGCGTCCCAGGTAGCTGGAGTGGTCCAGCGTCGAGGCGAGCATCTGGAAGGGTCCCTCGGGGTCGCCGGCGGGGGAGGGGACCGCCGCCACGATCGTCTCGAACAGCGGCTCCAGGTCGCCGTCCTGCGCCTCGATGTCCGGCGACGCCCAGCCGTCCCGGCCGCTCGCGTACAGGAAGGGCGCGTCGAGTTGGGCTTCGGTCGCGTCCAGTTCCAGGAACAGTTCCAGCACCTCGTCGTGTACCTCCGCCGCGCGCTGCTCCGGCCGGTCCACCTTGTTGATCGCGACGATGGGCGCGAGGCCGAGCGCGAGGGCCTTCCGCGTGACGAAGCGCGTCTGCGGCATCGGCCCCTCCGCCGCGTCCACGAGGAGGAGCACGCCGTCCACCATCCGCAGGATGCGCTCGACCTCGCCGCCGAAGTCCGCATGGCCCGGCGTGTCGACGATGTTGATCCTCGTCTCGCCCCAGCGCACGGCGGTGTTCTTCGACAGGATCGTGATGCCGCGCTCGCGCTCCAGCGGGTTCGAATCCATGACACGTTCCGCGACCCGCTCGTGCGACTGGAAGGCGCCCGCCTGCCGCAGCATGTGGTCGACGAGCGTCGTCTTCCCGTGATCGACGTGGGCGATGATCGCAATGTTCCTGATCTTCCGGGGCGGGGGCGCCACGCAGGCCTCGACTTCCGCGTACTCGTGGTTGGGGGGAAACGGCGGGGAATCGCAGGGATATTCTACCGTCGCCGGCTCCGGATCAATAGCTGTGCGTGACGGCGAGGGCCGGGCTAGGTTGGCCGGCGACGTGGTGCGGCCCGCCGTCGTCGGCGCTGGGTCGCGCGGTGCATGGAGCCCGGCAACGGAGAGTCCGCTGGCGAGAACGAAACGTTGGATGGCGGTGGCCGGAGTGTCGGTCGTCTTCGTCTGGGTCTCGATCTGGGTCCGATTCCGGGAGGTCGAACCCCCGCCCCCGCCCGAACCCGCGGACCTTCGCCTGTGGGATTTCCTCGGCTGCCGGCATCTCCGGTTCGACACGTGGCTCGCGGATAACGGCGGGGAAGCTCCCGAAACCGACCCGCCCGTCGTGCGGTCGCTCATGCTGTTCGCCGACTCCGTGGATGCCTACGGGAGGGAGATGACCGCCTATCAGGCCGTCCCGCTCGAGGGCGACGGGGACCTCTCCCGCCTGGAGACGCGATGGTTCACGCGGGCCGACACGCTCTGGGTCGTGTGGTCGAGTCCCGAGGTGCGGGGGGCCGTAGCGCTGCGCCGCAGTCGTGGGGACATGGTCGGACGGGCGGTGGCGCGGCTGCGGGGGCAGGCGGCCGCCGCCTCTCCGACCGGTGACGCCCCGGTTCAGGCGCGGGCGACGTCGTGGGAGGTAAACTGCCATTCCCTGCGTCCGAACCGGATCGGCCCGGTCGAGCGGTAGCCTGCCGAGCGGCTAGAGGAACGAGGGATCGAAGCCCTCGGCGGCTTTCTCGCCCTCCTCCTCGCGGACGAGGGTGAGGATCGCGCCCTGCGGTGCGACGAGGTACCGGGTGCCCTCGAAGGTGATCTCCACCGCGGCCTTCCGGAAGAAAAGGGCGTAGTCTCCCGGCCGCGCCTGCATCGGAAGATAGCGGGCTTCGGTGGCGCCGATCTTCCACGGTTCGTCGTCGAGTTCGGCGGGCGGCCCGACCGGCGTGCCGGGGCCGACGGCCACGACCGTGCCCGCCTGCACGGCCTGCTTGTCGATCGCGGTGGGCGGGAGGTAGAGGCCGACGTTCGTGCGGTCCTCGCCCTCCAGCGGCTCGATGAGCACACGGTCGCCGACGACGATGAGTCTCTTCTCGCTCATTCGGCACGATAGGGAACCGGGGCGGCCCCGGACAGGCTCTCAGCCGGTCGGCCCCCCCCTCGCCGGGTCGTCGTCGATCTGCGAACGTTCGCTGGCGATGAAGCTGTCGACTCCCTCCGGAACGAAGAGGTTGTCGGCGATGCGGGCGATCTCCTCCGCTTCGCGCCACCGTGCCTCGAGTTCCTTCAGTTCCCCTTCGAGCGCCTCGCGTTCGGCCTGCTCGTGCGTCGCCATCTCGATCGCCAGCCGCATGTCCACCTTGAGTCCCGCCAGGGTGCCCGGCAGGGGCTTCATCAATCCCTCGATCTTCTTCGCCGGGAGATCGGCTTTCCCCGAACCGGAAAAGTCGCTCATGGCGTGGCGCGCCGCCACGGGGAGAAACGCGTCCGGGTGCCCGGCCTCCTCGATCCTCCGGACCGCGTCACGAACCGCCTTCCGTGCGCCGCCGCGCCGGTTGGCCTGGGCCATGAGCTGGCCCGCGAGGCCGATCGCCTCGCTCCCGTGAACGATCATCGTATGTCGGTGGTTCTTGCGC
>LXNJ01000549.1_pt1 | contig 25652 bp, 20 predicted proteins | sample 809081 | NCBI WGS metagenome assembly LXNJ01 (sample SAMN04870510, study PRJNA318959) | sponge metagenome | biome: sponge; feature: marine sponge reef; material: water | host: Petrosia ficiformis | place: Greece: Milos, Mediterranean Sea | collected 2013-05-29 | depth 5-7 m | reverse complement strand
CTCATGCCGTCACTCGAGCGGCGTGAGGGGGCGGAACCTTACTAGAGTGAGACATCTCCGGCACGTTCCCACTCACGATGCCTTCCCGGGGGCGCTGGGTAGCCTTATGCAGACAGGGCTGCCAAGAGCGCTTCCCTCTTCTCCAAGTCTGCCACACTCCCCTGATCGGCGACGGCAGTCTTCTCTGTCCGGCCACAGAATTCTCCCGGGCCCTCTCCGGGCTCGCCAAGTGTCGTTAGCAGGGCTCCACCATAGTCGAGTACACACACCTCGCGGTTTTTGGGAGTCCAATACAAGCTCAGTTCTGTCGCCCGGGAGCGCTAGGCTAACAACTTCGCCAAGTATTTCGTGGTACGCGCCGCCTACCACGCTTATAGCAGTCTTCTGGTAGTCTCCGTCGTCCATGAAGGCGGACTTGGGGCCCGTACCTAGGATGAAGCTCGGGCCAGTCACCTTCGGGATACTCTCCGCCGTTGGATGCAGCTGCGCGAGCCGAAAACGCTGCATTCCATTCGCGTTAGGCACAATAAGCATGGAAAGAAGCAGCCCCAACAATAGTCATTCGGGCGAGCATGATGATAACATGAGCAGCCACCTGTTGCGGTGCGGGTTCACCTCGCCCGCTGGAGCACGTCAGTACCCTAAGTCGGCTTACAGTTTTGGAGGCTGGTGTGATTTTCGGCATGCATGCCCGCAGCAAAGCAGGCCAATACACGCTGAAACCCGCGTTCCGGTGTTTACAGCCGCAATGGACAAGTCTCCGTTAAATCGTACTGCCTTTTGTCAAGGCACGACCGGATGCAAAGCCGCGCATGACCGAGCATGTTGCCCACCGCACAGCCACGGGCCTAGCGATTGCCTAAGGTCCAACAAGCGCCCAAGTCAGTTGGCTCCCGCTTTTGGCTTGTGTATGGCGACCTGTGGGAACGGAGCGTTGCTCGCCATGAACACATAGCTTGAGTCGATACCCATCATGTCTAGGTCATCTCCCAGGTACCTGCCCCTTCCTGTCTGGGCATGTCCAAGATATCTCCCCAATCCAGTCTGGGCATCTATATTAAAGGGACTTATACGCTTAACTCGTGCTTGTCCGAGAATCTTTTAAGTCTTTACACGGCAATCAGTTATATCTTCCGTTTTGCGGTGAATCTGCAACCGGGCATGGACCTATGGCGCGTCATCGTGTTTGCCATTGTCAAGCAGTGCCTGGATCTGGACTACGATGCGTTGTTGTACCGGGCGAACAAGATCATTTGCTGCGGGAGCTGTTGGGGCATGGCGAGTCTGGGTTTGATGCGCAGAAGTACAGCCGGCAGCGCCTGGTGGACACCGTGCAGCTTTATTGATGCGAACCACTGCTAAGTTGTAGAGCCAACTTGTTATAGGCAGTTTCTGGTATGTGAGGCTGTTACGCAAAAACGCACGACCCTCACGTTGTGGTTAACCCGTAAAGTTATCGTTATAAGCCCCTGAACTATGCCTGCTGCTGCGCGGCAAAGAGCTGTCCGCATGCCGCGTCTATGTCCTGGCCTCGACTCCTGCGAACGGTGACCGTGACGCCCGCATCCGCAAGCGTGCGCGCAAAGGCGTTCAGACGCGCTTCCGTGGTGCGCGCAAAATCAAGCCCCGGTACCGGATTATACATGATCAGGTTCACCTTGCTGTGCACGCGGCGGCAGATGTCCACGAGTGTCCGCGCATCGCCCGTCGTATCGTTGAACCCCAGAAACAGGCAGTACTCGAAGGTCACGCGCCGGCGCGTACGCCGGGTGTAATACTGAAGGCTCTCCAATAACGGGCCCAGGCCCGTAGCGTGTCCACGGCTGACTGGCAATATCTGGCTGCGTTTTTCTGCCGTCGGGGCATGGAGAGACACGGCCAGGTTGGCGCCTGGGTCATCGTCTGCGAATGCTCGAATGCGGCGCGCCAGCCCCACGGTAGACACCGTGATGCGGCGTGCAGCAAAGCCCATCGCGTGCGGGTCAGAAAAAAGGGCAAGGCTCTGCAGCACGGAGGCATAGTTGAGCAGCGGCTCGCCCATGCCCATGTATACGATGTTCGTCAGGCCACGTCCAAAACGCTTGCGCGCCAGCGCATCCATGAAGCGCGCCTGATCATAGATTTCGCCAGGCGTCAGATTCTGACTGAACCCCATTAGGCCTGTAGCGCAGAAGGTGCATCCCATGGCGCAGCCCACCTGACTCGATACGCAGGCTGTGAAGCGCTCCGCAGACTCTTCCGGTATCAGGACCGTTTCGATCTGGCGTCCGCTGCGCAGCGTGAAGAGTGCTTTGGCGGTACCATCCTGCGAGGTCTTGAGCGCTGCGAGTGCCGCTGATTCGAGGAAGCAGCGCGCGGCCAGCGCCTCTCTGAACGCCAGCGGCAGGTTTGTCATCTCCTTAAAAGACTGCGCATGCTTGCCGTAGATCCACTCGAAGAGCTGACGGCCGCGATACGACGGCTGGCCCATGCTCTGGGCCAGCATTTCCAGTCCGCCCAGATCCAGCGTTTTGACGTTGATCGGCGCGGTATCTCCTTCTCGGGGCTGCATGGTGCTTGCGACTTTGATTTATTGGGTGCGTCCTACTACCTTGCCTAAACCATATCAATCCGAGACATCAATCCGAGGTGAGCTATGAAGACCCTCTGTGTAATCGGTTCCTTACTGCTAATGGCGGGCTCAGCGCAGGCCCAGCTGCCCGCCAACATTCTTGAGGGATCATGGCGGCTGGTTTCGCAGCGCTCCGTCTACCCCGATACTGTAATCGTCACAACCAATCCCCCGCCATCGATCAAGATCCTGAACTCTACGCATTTTTCCTGGGGATACCAGTCCGAGGAAGGAGAAGACGTGCTGGCAGGCGGTGGGCGCTATACCCTGGATGGCGATTCCGTGTACACGGAATTTCTGGAATACCATGTGACCGAAGTTCTGGTGGGCGTGGCATTGCAGTTCTCTGTCAGAATCGTGGGGGACTTGTGGTACCATTCGGGCGAATTCCCTAGCGGCTATCGCCTGGAGGAAGTCTGGCGCCGGATCGAGTAGCCTCTACTGCACCCAGCGGTCAGCGCAGATCACCACGACCAGGAGCGGTATGTACGCAATAGACACCATCAGCACGCGGCGGGCGTCGCGTGTGCTCTTGGAACGATAGAAGGCATACGCAGGGGTCATAAACCAAGCCCCGAGCACCAGCGCGCCCGCCAGATAGAGCCACCCCGTGCTTCCGAGGACCGTTGGAAGCGCGCTGGCGATGACTAGTGCTACCGCGAAGCCCAGCGTTTGGCGAACCGTAGCATTGCCGTCCGGACAAACAACCGGGAGCATCCGGTAGTTGGCGCGCGCATAGTCTTTGCGATACATCCAGGCCAGCGACAAGAAGTGCGGCATCTGCCACAGCACAAGGATCGCAAAGAGCGCCCAGCCAGCCGTACCTAAGCGTCCCGTAGCAGCCGCATAGCCCCCGAGTGCGGGGAGTGCGCCCGGGATGGTGCCCACCAGCGTGTTGTACAGCGTGTGGCGCTTGAGCGGCGTGTACACCAGGAGGTACAACACCACCGTAAGTGCAGCGAGAGTTGCGGTCAAGAGGTTTGTAAACCAGAGCACACCCAGGCCCAGGACGACCAGTGCCAGGCCATAGATCAGCGCGGCCTGTGGTGCAACGCGCCCGGCAGGCAGCGGTCGACTCGCTGTGCGGCGCATCAGAGCATCATGCCTGCGCTCCGCATAGTGGTTAAGCACGCCGCTGCCGGCAGCGGACAGCGCGGTGCCAGCCAAGGTCAAAAGGAGCGTTGCACCGCGGATCGCACCAGGAGAGCCCAGCAGGAAGCCTGCCAGGGCCGACACCGTGACCAGGAAGGAAATCTCGGGCTTGACCAGCACCCAGTAGTCCCGCGCGGACGCCCGATCAGCATCCGCATCAGTGCGCGGGCGCGCGAAACCCCAGCGGGCGCGCCGCGGATTCGACAGCGTTTCTGTCTGCGCTTCCACGCTATCTCCTCCGTATCAGTTGGAGCGTAATCCCCACAGTCATGCCAAAGAGGAGTGTACCCACCATAAGGTGCGCTGAGTTCAAGATCACCTGCCACAACGAACGTACGCCGAGGCTCTCTTCGTAAAACAGCACGAGAAGCGCCATGATGCCGAGCATCAGCTGTATGCTCAGGGCTCCCATCAAGCTCCACGCCCACCGGCGCAGCAAGCCGCGCTTTTGCAGTCGACTGAAGAGCAACACGATGAGTACCAGCACGGCAATGCTGCCGCCGACATGCGTCAGCACAAAACCCAGGTGCACGCCCCCGCCGGGATGCCTGAGCAGCGCCCCCAGGAGTATCTGTGCAAAGAGCGCGAACGCCGTCCACAGGCTCAGCCGCACCAGAACGCGCGGTGCGTGCCAGGCCACTTCCCGCCGGACCCATTCTGCAGAAGACACCACCGCCATCGCCATGATGGATGCAAAGAAAATCTGCGCCCCAAGTGCGTGTACCACGGCCAGATCCATCGAAACCCAGAGTACACGGAGTCCGCCCAGGATCCCTTGCAGAACGACCAGGCCCAGCACGGCAAGTGCAAGGAGTTTCACGCCGCGGCGTGGTTCCGCTCTCCAGGTCCACAGCACCAGGCCTAGCGCCCAGAGTCCTAGGAGTGCGCCCAGCAGGCGGTGCCCATGCTCCGCTAGGATCGGGGTAACCTGCCACCACTTGGACGCCGGATTGGCCGGATCATTGAATCCTGTCGCGAAAGGATCCAGCGACCCGAAGGAGGTGGGCCAGTCCGGAACTGCAAGACCGGCATCAATGCTGGTCACCCAGCCGCCCCAGCCAATGAGCGTGAGGCACAGCACCATCCCCAAGAGCGCGTACCGGTGACGCCAGGGCGCATATCGCAGGGATCCATTACCAGCGGCGGAATCCAATAGAGCTGATTGCAGTTCAGCCCATTGCAACAATGCCGAAGCGGAGGCTGTTCCACCGCCCAGATCCGCACGCTGTGCAGCACTTTGCACAAACCTACTTGCTGCCCACATGACACTCATTGCAAGCATCTCCGGCATCCGCGGCATCTTCGGGCGAGGGCTAGACGCGTCGGTGCTCACGCGGTACACGCTGGCCTATGGCGCCTGGGCCGTAAGCCGCACGCAGCACCTGCCGCCGCGCATTGTAGTCGGCAGAGATGCACGCGTGTCAGGGGAGGTCTGCGCCCAGATCGTCATGGGTACGCTGCGCAGCCTGGGTTTGGATGTTATCGATGCGGGCCTGGCCACGACGCCTACAGTGGCGATGGCGGTGCTGCAAGCCCCGGCGCGCGGCGGGATCATCCTTTCTGCTTCGCACAACGCAGGGGAATGGAATGCGCTCAAGCTCCTGAACGAAAAGAGCGAGTTTCTCTCACCCGAGGAGAGTGCCCGCGTCATGGCAGCCGCCGGCAAGCCGCCGGCCCCGCACGGCAAACGCATCGGCCGCTATGCGCAGCAGGACTTCCTGGATGAACACATCGCTGCCATAGCAGCGCTGGATTTTATCGACATAGACCGCATCAGAGCACGCCGCTTCAAGGTCGTGGTCGACGGCATCAACTCGGTCGGCGCGTTGGCACTGCCCCGCCTCCTAGAGTGCCTCGGCGTGCAGCCTGGCGATATCCTGCTGCTCAACGGCGAGCCCACCGGGCACTTTGCGCACCCACCGGAGCCGTTGCCTGCGCACCTCGCCCAAACGATGGCGTGCGTGCGTGAGCATGGATATGACCTGGGACTTGTTGTCGACCCGGATGCCGATCGCCTGGCATTAATCGACGAGCACGGCCATTATGTCAGCGAAGAGCTTACGCAGGTGGTTGCCGCGGACTTTCTGTGGCGGCAGCGCAGCGGGCCCTTTGCGACCAATCTTTCATCCTCGCGCGCAATCAATGATGTGGCCGCGCGCTACGGGCAGCGGGTCTACCGTTCCGCAGTAGGCGAGATCAATGTGGTCAAAAAGATGCAGGCGGTGGGTGCCATCCTGGGCGGCGAGGGCAACGGCGGCGTCATCCTGCCCGACCTGCATTATGGGCGCGATGCGCTGGTGGGTGCGGCCATGGTGCTGCAGCACCTGGCGTCCGCGCGGCTGACATTATCTGCGGTGCGACGCGGCCTGCCGCGCTACAGCATGGCCAAGGAAAAGGTGCAGCTTGCGGACCCCGATGCCGCCCTCGCGGCCATCGCCGAGCGCTACCGGGGCGACGACCGCGCAGAACTCTCCACTGTTGACGGAGTCAAGCTGGATTTTCCGGACGCCTGGGTGCACCTTAGAAAGTCCAACACGGAGCCCATCGTCCGGATCTATACGGAGGCCCGTACGGCGGCGCTGGCGCGTGCGCTGGCATCCCGGTTCATGAGACGCCTGGCTGAACCAGCAAGGGGGTGAGACCACGCTGGGCCCCACCCCCTTTGCCTTTTTGCCTGTGATGTCGACTTGGTCGACTGGGCCGTGCGGACTTAGAAGCCCATGCCGTCCATGCCGCCGCCACCATGGTGGCCGCCCGGGCCTTCCGCAGGCGGCGTCTTTTCTGGCTTATCCGCGACCACTGCTTCGGTGGTCAGCAGCAGTCCCGCCACGGAAGAGGCATTCTCGAGCGCGGCGCGCACGACCTTCGTCGGGTCGATGACGCCCTGGCTGACGAGGTTGCCGTAGTCTTCTATGCGGGCATTGAAGCCGAAGTCGCCTTCGCCTTCTTTGACCTTCTGCGCCACGATGGACCCTTCCACGCCGGCGTTGTCTGCAATCTGCCTGAGTGGCTCCTCCAGTGCGCGGCGCACAATGTTGACACCGATGGTCTGGTCATCGTTGTCCACCACGGTGCCGCTCAGGGCGCTGATCGCGCGAATGAGGGCGACGCCGCCGCCGGGTACGATGCCTTCTTCGATGGCTGCGCGGGTGGCATGCAGCGCATCTTCCACGCGGGCCTTCTTCTCTTTCATCTCCGGCTCGGTGGCTGCGCCGATCTTGAGCACAGCGACGCCGCCGCTGAGCTTGGCCAGGCGCTCCTGCAGCTTTTCGCGATCATAGTCGCTGGTGGTCGCCTCGATCTGCTGCCGGATCTGGTTGGAACGCGCGGTGATCTGGTCTTTGCTTCCTGCGCCATCCACAATGACCGTCTTGTCTTTGTCGATGACGATCCGCTTTGCCTGGCCGAGGTACGTGACAGACACGTTCTCCAGGCGATAGCCTTTCTCTTCGCTGACGACTGTGCCGCCTGTCAGGATGGAGATGTCCTCCAACATTGCTTTGCGGCGATCACCGAAACCCGGCGCTTTGACGGCGGCCACGCGCAATGTGCCGCGGAGCTTGTTGACGACCATCGTTGCCAGGGCTTCGCCCTCGACGTCCTCTGCAATAACCAGAAGCGGGCGGCCGGACTGCGCCACCTTCTCCAGGATGGGCAAGAGGTCCTTCATGGCCGAAATCTTCTTGTCGTAGATCAACAGGTATGCATCCTCCAGGACGGTTTCCATGTCATCGGCATCCGTCACGAAGTACGGCGACAGGTAGCCGCGATCAAACTGCATGCCTTCCACCACATCGAGGGTGGTTTCGGTACCCCGTGCTTCCTCGACGGTGATCACGCCGTCTTTACCCACTTTTTCGAAGGCATCGGCGATGAGCTCTCCAATGGCTTCGTCGTTGTTCGCCGAAATGGCCCCGACCTGCGCAATCTCATTGCGCCCTTCGATGTCGCGGCTCTGGCCCCTGAGGTTGTCAACCACGACGGTGACCGCCTTGTCGATGCCGCGCTTGAGGTCCATCGGGTTGGCTCCGGCTGTGACGTTCTTCAGTCCTGTCGTCATCATGGCTTGCGCCAGAACGGTAGCCGTGGTCGTGCCATCGCCTGCCACATCACTGGTCTTGGAGGCCACCTCCTTGACCATCTGCGCACCGACGTTTTCCAGTTTGTTGTCCAGCTCGACCTCCTTGGCCACGGTGACACCATCCTTGGTAACTGTCGGCGATCCGAACTTTTTCTCGATGATGACGTTGCGCCCTTTTGGGCCCAGAGTAACTTTGACGGCTTCGGCGAGCTGGTCCACGCCGCGTTTGAGCGCGCTGCGCGCGTCCGCCTCAAAGATGATTTGCTTTGCCATGGTTGTAGTAGATATCTGATTAGGTAGGTTGAACGGGCTACTTGACGATGCCGAGGATGTCGGACTCGCGCATGATGAGGTATTCCTCCCCATCCAAGGTGACCTCCGTGCCGGAGTACTTACCGTAGAGGACGGTGTCTCCCGCCTTCACGGTGGTGTCAATCTTCGTTCCGTTTTCGACACGTCCGGGGCCGACGGCGATTACCGTGCCACGCTGCGGCTTCTCCTTGGCGGAGTCGGGGATGAACAGACCGCTGGCTGTCTTCTCTTCGGCGTCCTGGGCCTTGACTACGACGCGGTCACTAAGGGGTTGAATCATGGGCGTACCCTCCATGCTGGTTTAGTGTTTGGTTACTCGGTTTTGTTAGCACTCTCGGCTATAGAGTGCCAATTGAACCCGCGCATACGGCGTGGTGTTCCAGAGACTATCGCAGGGCTTCCTGCTTTCGTGAGCATTTCACAAAAAGGGTGCCAAGTGCTGACGACGCTCGGGTTGCCCCAGATTGTCAGCATCCGTATGACAGACCGGTCGGTATACTGACACCAATGGCAGGGATGGTACCGGACATACGATGGCGGAGCTGGGCCTTGGGCGCGGGGCTGATGGGCGTCCTCCTGCTCCTTGCGACGTTGCCGCCTTTTGTGGATTTACCACTGCGTGTTCTGGTCATGCACGCCTTTGCGCCCGTGTGCCATCAGATTGCTGAGCGGTCGTTTCATGTGGATGGCACGGCGCTTGCGGTGTGCCACCGGTGCTACGGCATATACTGGGGCCTGTTTGTTGGCCCGGTGGCTTACCTCTGGGTCTGCCGCTGGGAGGCAAGATTGTGGGCGCATTCCAAGCTGCTGGTTGCCCTTTCCCTGATTCCCCTGGGCATGGATTGGGCCGTGGGCGCACTCGGCGTGTGGGATAACACGCCGCTTAGTCGCGTCGTGACGGGGGGTATCTTCGGGCTGATGGCAGGCCTTTTTGTGGCACTGGCCCTCTCTAGTCCTACCTCGGAGCCCAAGGCCCAGCGTGCACCGGGGGTGGCGGCAACGGGCAATCAGTTTGCCGGCCACGAGCCGTAAGGCGTGCTGCAACACGCTTCGATGTCTTTACGGTGCCTTTACGAATTACCTGGAAGTTTCTATCTTTGGTTGCCATGGCGGCCGGCTGGCTCACTTCTGACCTACTTATGACACCCTACGTCAAATCGGCCCTTGCAGCGGGCTTCCTGGGCGGCATCATTGCCATCGCGCTGGAGGTAGCTGATACGCTCTACAATGATTTCATTGACGTATTCGCTTGCGCTGCCCTTATTGGCTGCGGCGTGCTGGCAGTGCGACACTTCACGAAGGCGCAGAACAGGCCAGTCACGGGCGGCGAAGGCGTCGGAATGGGCGCATTGGCCGGGGCTTGTGGCGGCCTCTTGACCGCAATCGGCGTCATTGTCATCATCGCACTGGATCTTGGGTCTTCGCAGTCGCAGCTTGCCGAAGCTTCCGCCATGACCTCATTGGAAGGGCCCGCGGAAGCAGCGGTGAAGGCGGTCCTGAATCACATCGAGGTTGTCCTTTTGATTGCGTTGACTGGGATCGGAAGTGTGTTGGGCCTCGTGGGCGGCGCCATCGGCTGGTTTTTCTGGCGCAGACCTTCAGCGGCTCAGTAGGCTGTCTTATACCTTGACTGAACAGTTCGTGTCACATTCGTTCGCCTTGCGCTACTCCTCGCCGCACATTCACGGCATACGTCCATGCGCCCGGGGGCGCTGTGCTGCAACGGGCATTGCGCCACACGCATGGTGTGCCTTCAATCTCTGATTCACCAACTTCATTGCTATGCTTTCAAAGTTTACATCTGCGCTCATCGGCGGTGCCGCCGGTGCTATAATCGCTGTTACGTTCCAGGTTCTGCAGAACACCATCAGCGAATTCCTGGGCATTTTTGCGTGCCTTTCCTACATCCTCTGCGGCCTGATCGCCGTATGGCACTATACGAATGAGTACTCCGTCACCTTGCGTCCTCCGCAGTCGATTGGGCTGGGTGCATTAGCCGGCTTGTGCGGCGCAATCGTGGGCTCCTTCCTCTACATCCTGCTTCAATCCGTTGGAGTCCTTCCGTCCAATGCGGAAATCCTAGAGGAAGCAATGGCCGTAGGGGATGCGAATGCGGCGCGCATAGCCGAGTTCATGGTTAGTGCCGGAGGCATCGTGGTAGGCACGGTCATTGGCACCGTGATGGGCCTCGTGGGCGGCGTTATTGGCGGCGCCATCTGGAAAAAAGGCGACGAGTCGGAAGCGGAAGCTGAGTAGCAGTCGAACGATGGCCTGCGTACTGGCTCGACCCTTTGGGCAGGGTGGAAATCCGCTGCACAGGACAGCGACCCCTTGGGCAGGGCGGCGTGATGATCAGGACATCAGCGCATTGCCGGCGGGCACGCAGTGGCACGGACGCAAGGCGCTAATGCGACGCTTTGCGGACGTAATGCTGTCGTTTGTACCTTAGCCGTGCGGGAGCGGGCGGCTTGCCCATACCGCTTGGCCCATAGACGGGATTCATTCACGCAATCAGACATGACCATGCCTCCAAGCCAGCGTTCATACCTCGTCGGCGGATTAGCCGGTAGCCTGCTGGTCGTGGTATGCGGCTACTTGGCAGCGACACTGGCACTGCCATTTAATATGGTCTTTTCGTGCCTGGCCTGCTTGGCCTATGTCTCCTGCGGGCTCGTTGCCGTCTGGCATTATACTAACGAGTACTCGTTGACTTTGACGGGCGGCAAGGGGTCGGCCTTGGGCGCAAAGGCAGGGGCGCTTGCTGGTGCTGTTGCGCCAGCACTTTCGTACATCTTGCAGCTAATAGGTATCTTGCCGAGCTCCGCAGAGGCCTTACGCGAGATGCCGAATAACAGCGCGATGGATCCGGCGAGCATCGAGATGATGCAAGGGTTCATGGAGTTCTTTGACGGACCGTTTGGCCTTATCTTTAATATTGTTCTAGGTCTGATTTTCGGTACACTTCTGGGCTTGGTTGGCGGTGCCATTGGCCGTGGCATCTGGAAGCTCGGCGACTCACCTGAGGACGAATCGGAGGGCATGTAGTATCAGCCGCGGCCCAGCGTGCTGCACAAGCTCATGGTGGAGTCCTGCCAGGGCAAGAGACGTGATTTTCCGTGGCTTACCGCTGGCCGCAAGCGCCGCCGGTGAGGCTTCCACTTTCGACTCATCGGCAAAGACCAGCATGGCCCAGGTGTGATAGCAGCGCGCCGCTGGCAACGGCGTTGGTGCAACGTCCCAAACTACGCAGCGCCCTCTGCTGATCGTAGTGCGTATTCTGATGATATTGCCCGACTGTTCTGAATGACCTTGCCCGTTTTGCAGGTTCTTCAGGTACGGGGTTGATGTTCGGGTTTCAGGACCTAGTCTGGTGGTTGGGGATACTTGCAGAGAATAGCCACGCATGGCCTTACGAACAGCTGTACCGTGAGAACTCGTGCCGGTATAACAGTCGCTTCCGCCAGAGCCATCCCTCACACGTACCGGCGATCTTGGTCAAGTGCGAGAGTGCCTCAGCTTGGGTCCAGTTGTCAATAGCCCAGCCTTTGGACCAGAATCAGGGTATCTTTTCTGTACATGCACGTGCATGGATAACACGGTGACCAGCGAATTGGGTGCTGGACATCGCGCGCAGGCGGAGCCGATAGTGGCGAGGCCATCTCTCCCGCTATTTCAAATTGGAGCGTAAATTAAAACAGCATCTTGCGTTGTTGCAAAAACTGACATAAGGATGACCTGTCATGCAACGCGGAAAATCAGGCTACGATAGCGTAATGTACTCTGGTCGCAAAACCGTTCGTGCCTTTGTACCGAAGCCGCTCCCGCCCGAGCCACCCATAACGCTTGCTGACGGCCTGAAAGAACTTCTGGAGTCGGCGGCCCACGCATTGGGCCAACTTGATGTCGTTTCAACACTACTGCCAGAGACCGCACTCTTTCTGTACACTTACGTCCGCAAGGAGGCTGTACTATCCTCCCAGATAGAAGGCGTCCAGTCTTCACTGTCAGATTTGCTGCTCTTCGAGCTTGCGAAGGCACCCGGTGCTCCTACGGACGACATTCGCGAGGTCTCAATTACGTGTCAGCACTTGAGCACGGCTTGCACCGCCTGGGAAACGATGGCTTCCTCTGTCAAGCCGCCTGATCCGCGAGGTCCACGAGAAGCTGCTTTCGAGCAGCCGGGGCCATACCAAAGCGCCCGGCCAGTTCCGCCGCTCTCAGAACTGGATTGGTGGCACTGGACCGGGTAGCACACCACCTTCGTGTCGCCGCCCCACACCGAAGTCCCCAACTGCATGGCGACTTTCGAGCGCTTTCTCCATGCCAGAGACGATGGACTGCCTCAACTCGTGCGTGCAGGACTGGCGCATGTGCAATTCGAAACTATTCACCCGTTCCTGGATGGCAACGGGCGTGTTGGCCGCTTGCTCATAGCCCTGATGCTGATTGACTCCGGCTTGCTGCGCGAGCCGCTTCTTTACCTGAGCCTGTATTTCAAGCAGCACCGCATGGAGTACTATCGCCTGTTGAACCATGTACGCCATACTGGAGACTGGGAGGAATGGCTAACCTTCTTTCTTGAAGGAGTGAAGTAACGTCCGTGGGAGCAGTATCCACCGCGGAAAGACTGTCCAGACGGTTTCGGAAAGACCGAGACCATATCGCACGCGCTAGCGGCCGAAAGGCCGGTTTGGCCATGCGTGTGCACGATGCACTTAAACAGAAAGTGGTCTTATCGCTGCCAGCCGGGCGTCGCTTTACCCAACTCGCCTATGGAACAGTTGCCTCAGCCATGGAGGTGCTTGTTGATTGCGGAGTCGCACGGGAGATTACGGGTAACAGCCGCAATCGACTGTTCATCTGCGAAAAATATATATCCATCCTGAACGAAGGAACGGAGATGCCTTGACGGGCTGCGAGGGTAAGCGTATGCCCGCGATACAGCGGCTGCCCGTAAGCAGCCGCACTCGGATGGTGCTTGCGCCTTAGTCATCGCTGTGCCCTGCAAGCCAATGGCTTTGATGGTGACCATCAGGGTGTTGGCGACCGTAGAGTAGTACAGGCGCAGCGGGTTGCTCCCCATACATGGACGTAGCGGTGTGGTCAGCGAACAGGGTCAGCTGCTGCTACTTGATCCGGTTATGTCTCTACGCGCACACTACCAATCCTCGGTATAGCGTGCGCGCGTCGTACGCGTCTTCGCTGAAATGGGTAACCACGAATCGTGCGTTGTAGCCGAGCGGTCCAAGCAGCCATTGCACCTTGGCTATCACGCGCCGTGCACCGCTCCAGCTGCCCTTCGTTCGGTACTCGAAGCTGCGAAAAGGGCGACAAGGACAATTTCTGGCTACGATTTGACGGCATACCGAACCTGAGAAGCGACTACTCGGACTACGGCACAGTCAAGGGCCGGGTGATGTTCGATGGCGATCCCGGCCTAGTGGAGAACGCCACTTTTAGAGAGAATGACGAGTACCTCGACATCGTTTACGATGCCTGGCTTGCCAGCAAGCTACCCAAGCACCACACGATGAAAATCAGCCTTCCCTGGTACGGCGGAGCGCAGGGCCATGTAACCTTCAATATCCTGGGATCACATCTGATCCTGGCGGACGCGCGCAAGGAGTGCGCTAACCCGGGATAAGACCATCATTTGGCCAAGGACCTGCCTAATGATCCTCATCGATGCAGGAAACGCAGCCGCTAGCAGGATGCTGATTGCAGCGGAGTATGCATGCCGCTTGGCGAAAGATCACGATGTTGCCTTAAGTTCCATACTCTGCCCCGGCAAAACCCGTAACAGCAGCACAGATTTCAAGACCTCACATCAATTGGACTCCTGGGACATTCCGGCTGATGATGGGACCGGGACTCTATAGAAACATGACCGAAAGACTGGGCCATGAATGTTTTTGCCTTTCGTGATGAACTCGTCAAAGAGTACAAGCTGTTTTCCCGAAACTTCGCGCGCATTCGGGCAAAGGACATCGACCAAGTGGTGGATGCGGCCTATGCCGACGGGCGGTTTTTGCCGGATCCACTCATTCAGCTGAATCCGAACTTCGAGCCGGGCGGATACATCGACGACCTTGTCCAGGAGGGTACGCTCCACAAAGAGTGTGCCAGAATATTTCGGCTAGGCAAAGGGAATGGCGGGACCGGCCAACACCTCCGCCTCCATCGGCACCAAACAGACGCGATCAGAATCGCCAAGCGGGACGAGAGCTATGTGCTGACAACCGGCACCGGCTCTGGAAAGTCGCTTGCGTACTTCATCCCCATTGTTGACGATGTGCTCCGGCGGCGCACCCAGGGTGCCGCCAAGCACATCACTGCGATCATCGTCTATCCGATGAACGCGCTCTGCAACAGTCAACGGGAGGAACTCGAGCGGTTTTTGAAGCGCGGCTACGCCGAGGGCCGGGAGCCGGTCACCTTTGCCCGCTACACGGGCCAGGAATCGAACGAAGAGCGCGAAAAGATAGCAAAGAACCCGCCGGACATCCTCCTGACGAACTACGTCATGCTTGAGCTCATCATGACGCGGTTCCTGGAAACCGATAAGGCTGTGCGCCGCCATGCACAGGGCTTGCGGTATTTGGTACTGGACGAGCTTCATACCTACCGCGGGCGTCAGGGTGCCGATGTCGCCATGCTGGTCCGACGCGTACGTGAGCGGTTCAACAACCATCTGCTCTGCATCGGCACCTCCGCCACCATGGCCTCGGAAGGATCAGCCGAGTCGCGCAATGCAGCAGTGGCGCGCGTCGCGAGTCAACTGTTCGGGGTCGCGGTCGATCCCGCCAATATCGTGTCCGAGACGCTACAGCCCGTGACGGACCTGAACATTACGGCACGCGGATCCGATCTCCGGTGCGCCATAGAAGCGGGCATCCCGAATAGTCCGACGCACGACGGCCTGAAGCAGCATCCTGTAGCAGCATGGGTTGAAGACAGGCTCGGCTTGGACAAGTCAGAAGGCAAGTTCGTCCGCCGGTTGCCTCGCAGCGTGCGGGAGGCATCACAACTCATGGCGTCGGACAGCGGTCTTGCGCTCGAGCGCTGCCGAAAATACCTTTCCGACTTCCTCTTGGCAGCTCATCGATGCAGGGACAGCAGTGGTTCGGCCTTCTTCGCGTTTCGGCTGCATCAGTTCATCAGCAGCGCGTGGAATGTGTACGCGACGCTGGAGGCACCAAACGAGCGGTACGTTACACTTCAAGGCCAACAGTTCAAGCCGGGCGACCGCGAACGGCTGCTGTACTCGCTCTGCTTTTGCCGACAGTGCGGCCAAGAGTACTTCCCAGTCTGGGCCAATCTGGTCGGAAGGGGGCCGCGGGCATTCAAGCCCCGCGAGTTTTTCGATCAAACCGCCGACGAGGAGGATACACTGCTCGGCTATCTCATGCCGGCTGCGTCCGGGACATTCGATTCGTTGCCCCTCGAAAGGCAGTATCCTGAGGACTGGTTGCAGTTCAGCGCTGGCGTGGCGCAATTGAAGCCGAGCCTTCGTAAGCACCGCCCCTTGAGCGTTCGCGTAGACACGCGCGGCAGGGCCACGGCGGATGGAATGCCGATGCAGTTCATTCCCAAAAAGTTTCGGTTTTGCCTGAATCAAAGCTGCACTGCACACTACGATCATAGCGTGCGTAACGATTTCACGAAGCTCTCTGGGCTATCAGGCGAGGGCCGAAGCTCCGCGACCACAATCTTGTCGCTCACTGCACTGAAGCATCTCATCGGTACAGACCTGGACGACAGCACGAAGAAGCTCCTGGCCTTCACCGACAACCGCCAGGACGCAAGCCTTCAGGCCGGGCACTTCAACGACTTCATACAGATTCTACTATTGCGGGGAGCACTACTTGCGGCCATGCAAAGTGCCGGGGGCAGGCCTCTGACCGATGAAACCTTGGCCCAGCATGTGTACAACCACCTGCGCCTGCAACCCCAAGATTATGCGGCCAACCCCGAAGCCAAGGGCTTCAAGGCGCAACGCGCACGCCAGACGCTCCGTGACGTTCTTGGCTACCGGCTGTACTACGACCTGCAGCGCGGCTGGCGCATCAACAACCCCAATATCGAGCAGCTCGGGCTATTGGAGATTGGCTACCAGGGCCTTGCAGCATGCTGCGCGGACGAAGCAGAGTGGCAGAGCAGACATCCGCTTCTCGGATCGATTCCGCCTGAACGCCGGTGTGAGCTTGTTCGGGACCTTTTGGAGCACTTGCGGAGAGCACTTTGCATCAAGACGATCTATCTCGACTCAGCCCACCAGGAGCGGATTCGCAACAGGAGCTTTAACGAGTTGAAGGAGCCTTGGGGATTTACGGAGGATGAGAAGCTTTCTCCGTGCCAGCATATGGTGCCACGGCCACGCAGTAGCAGGCGCTTGCGCCTGCTACATGTCTACAATGTCTCCCACCTCTCGGCTTTCGGCCGGAAAGTCAAGTCCACGCAGTACTGGGGACGAAGCAATCCGCACTACCCCCAGAAACCCAATGAAAGGTTCTACAATGCAGTGATCGATGATGTGCTCGCCGTCCTGACCACATACGGGTACGTAGAGCCTTCCAAGCTTTACGACGGGAGCACCGGATATCGCATCGACAGCTCCGTGCTGGAATGGCGGTCGGCTACCAGCGGCGGGCATGCGGTGAAAGGCCCGAACAGTGCCAACGCTTTCTTTCAGATCCTTTACGAGGATGCTGCCAAACGCTTGCGCACTGATGATCGGCTGTTCCACCGGTTGGAAGCCCGAGAGCACACCGCGCAAGTCGATGCAGACGATCGGGAAGACCGAGAACATCGCTTCCGGCAGGGCCTTGCCGCTTCGAGCAAGGGTCCTGGGCTGCCCGTTCTGTTCTGTTCGCCAACCATGGAGCTCGGCGTGGACATCGCGTCGCTCAACGCGGTTCATATGCGTAACGTGCCGCCTACTCCCGCCAACTACGCTCAGCGGAGCGGACGCGCAGGCCGAAGTGGACAGCCGGCGCTCGTGGTGACCTACTGCGCAGCCAGATCGCCGCACGATCAGTACTTCTTCGCGGATCCAACCCGGATGGTGGCAGGTGCAGTCAATCCACCGAGTATCGATCTTGCCAATGAGGACCTGGTTCGCAGCCACCTGCAAGCAGTGTGGCTGGCCGAAACGGGTGTGAAGCTCGGCTCGTCAGTGCCGGATGTGCTCAATCTGCAAGCGTCTGACTCACTGCCACTGCACGAGGAGGTTGCAGCACAGATTGACTCGGACATGGTTATGCAGCGGGCGAGCGTGCGTGCCCACCGCATCCTGGAGAGCCTCAGCGCTGACCTGTCCAAGAAGAACGCTCCCTGGTTTACGTCCACATGGCCTCAGGGCGCGATGAGTTCGGCCAAGAAGCGCTTCGGCGAAGCATTCGACCGCTGGCGTTCGCTATACCGTGCGACTCGGAGCCAGATGCAGGCCGCCCACGCGATACTTGGGAACGCTGCCGCCACCGAGCAAGAGCGCAAGGAGGCGAAGGCCCGCTACGACGAGGCTTGCGTTCAACAGGATCTGCTCTTGGGCAGCCGGCGGACCAAGAACTCCGACTTTAACACTTACCGGTACCTGGCCGCGCAGGGCTTCCTGCCTGGCTACAACTTTCCGCGCCTACCGCTCCTTGCGTATATCCCCGGCCGCCGCAAGAAAGTGGGACGAGACTCCTTCCTAAGCAGGCCGCGATTTCTCGGGCTGAGCGAATTCGGCCCCCACTCCATCATCTACCATGAGGGCAGCAAGTACCGCGTAAGGCGAGCCATCCTCGCCTTACGCGGGGCATCAGCTGTGACCGCGTCGGCCAGTCTTCCCGTTCAAGCCGCCCTCATCTGTTCGAATTGCGGCTATGGACATTTTGGCGATCAGAAGAACTTTGAGCGCTGCGTCTGTTGCGACGTGTTGCTCAACGAGGGACGATTGATCCTTAACCTGTACGGCATCGAGCAGGTCTCAACCCGGAGGGCGCACCGCATCACCTCGGACGAGGAAGAACGAATGCGCCAGGGATACGAGATGGTCACCACGCTCCGCTTCAGCGAGCATGAAGGGCTTATGCGCGTAGTGGGCGTCACCATCAAGGAGGGCGGCAACGCGCTGTTCGAGCTGAGGTACGGCCACGCTGCAACATTGTGGCGGATCAATCTCGGGTGGCGCCGACGCAAGGAGAAATCCATTTACGGCTTCAGTGTGGATTACAACAACGGTGAATGGTCCCGTGACTCGGGCGCACCGACCGACATAGAAGATGATTCCGTAGGCAAACGTAATTCCATTCAGCGCATTACACCGTTCGTCAAGGACACGCGTAATATTCTGATTCTCCGCCCGCAGACAGAGATCTCTGGAGCGGCTATGGTTTCTTTGCAATACGCCCTTAAGCGCGGCATCGAACAGGAGTTCCAGCTCGAGGCCGCGGAGCTTGCCGCCGAGCCGCTGTCCGACCGCGCGAACCGATTGTCTATCCTGTTCTACGAGTCGGCTGAAGGCGGCGCAGGGGTTCTCACACGCATCGTACAATCCCATGAAGCGACGGCACGGATCGCCCTGTGCGCCCTCGCTGTGTGCCACTACACATCAAAATCCGGCCGCTGGCAGGGGCACGAAGATCTGGTTGATCAGGACAAAAAATGCGAGGCCGGCTGCTACCGCTGCTTGCTCAGCTATTCCAACCAGTTCGATCACGAGACTATCGATCGGCGAAACAAGGAGATGCTTGACCTGCTTTGCCGGCTGACGCGCGGCACGCATGAGTCGCTCACGATTCGGAACAGTGTCGGAGACAACTCCGACGAGCTGGATCCCATCACCAGCTCCTCGTTGGAGAAAGCATGGCTTGCATTTATTCGCAAGGGTGGCTACCAGGAGCCAGACAAAGCGCAGCTCTTTCTTGAGAACTTCAGGACCCGCGCCGACTTCGCGTATACGAACAACCAGACGCTTGTTTACATCGACGGGCCGCATCACCAAGGAATACAGAGGCAAAAGAAAGATTCCGAGATTACGCAACGCCTCGAAGGTGCCGGCTTTACAGTTGTGCGCTTCGGTACGGATCGAGCTTCTTGGAAGCGCATTGTGCGAGAGTACGCGTGGGTCTTTGGCCCCGGCAATTCCGACTCCAAGGGGTAGCGGTAACAGACCAATGAAGCCTAGACGGGAATCCGCATTCAAGCCTGGCAATCTGGTCCGTGCCCGCGGCCGCGAGTGGGTGGTCCTGCCTGAGTTGCGCGACGATCTCCTGCGGCTGCGGCCTCTTGGCGGCGGCGAGGCCGATGCGACGCTCATCTATCTGCCGCTCGAACCCGAGCGGCCTGAGGCTGCCACGTTCGATCCGCCTGATCCCGACGACAGCCCGGGCACTCTGGCAGATGCGCTGCTGCTCCGTGATGCACTGCGCCTTAAGCTGCGCGCTGGTGCCGGTCCGTTTCGAAGCTTCGGCAAGCTGAATGTCGAGCCGAGAACTTACCAGCTTGTCCCCCTGCTCATGGCGCTGAAGCTCGATCCCGTTCGTTTGCTTGTGGCTGATGATGTAGGGATCGGCAAGACCATCGAGGCCGGCCTCATTGCCAGAGAACTGCTTGATCGTGGGGAGATTGAGCGGCTCGTCGTGATCTGTCCACCGCATCTGTGCGAGCAGTGGCAATCCGAACTTGCGGAGAAGTTCAACATCGAGGCCGAAGTCGTTCGCACCGGTACGGCTACCCGCCTCGAACGCGGGCTTCGGCCTGACGAATCGGTGTTTGAAGTCTATCCCTTCACAATCGTATCACTGGACTATATCAAGTCCGACCGTCGCCGAAGCGACTTCCTTCGCGCCTGCCCGGAGTTTGTGATTGTCGATGAGGCGCACACCTGTGTGCAGGCAAGCTCAAACACGCGTCACCAGCGCTACCAGCTTATCAGGGGACTGGCTCGGAGCAAGCCGCAGCGAGGCATGTTGCTCCTCACAGCAACCCCACACTCGGGAGACGACACCGCCTTCCACAACCTTCTGGGTCTTCTGGACCAGAGATTTGCGGATTTGGCGGAGACACAGGCGGGCGATGTGCGCCAGGCGCTCCGCAATGAACTCGCCCGGCATCTTGTTCAGCGCCGCCGTGGCGATATCGCCGAATGGAAGGACGACACTCGCTTTCCAGAATGTGAGAGCGCAGAGGCCACCTACAAGCTGACCGGTGACTGGGGAAGCCTCGTCGAGCGTGTGCTTGCGTATGCCAGGTCGATGGTGCGCCGCGCAGAGGGCGGGACGAAACTTCAACAGCGGATGTCGTGGTGGGCGGCCCTAGCGCTTCTCCGCTGCGTGTCATCCAGCCCCGCGGCCGCCTCTCTCGCGCTCAGGACCCGCCTCAAAGCTGTCACTGGTGAATCCGAGGAGCGGCAGATTGAAGCGCTCGACCGCACGGCACGCGAAACCATCATGGACGAGGCCGACGACGACGCACTCGTGACTACCGAAAGTGCTCCGGCAGGCACGGTGGACAACCCGGATGGGGCTCAGGAGTTGCGGTATCTGATCGCACGAGCAGATGCACTTCGCGGCCCGGTCAACGATCCGAAGCTGAAGGTCTTGATTCGTGAGATCCAGCACCTGGTTCGAGAAGGGTTCGCCCCTATTGTGTTTTGCCGCTTCATCGCTACAGCGCAGTATGTGAGCGAACACCTGACGGCCATCCTTGGCAACAAAAGGCGCAGGCAAAGGCGCGGGCATGTCCTTGTGGTTACAGGAGAACTCACGCCTGATCAGCGAAAAGAGCGCATCGATGAATTAGGTCAGTTAGACCAGGGCGTAACCCCGGTCCTGGTGGCAACCGACTGCCTTTCCGAAGGCGTCAACCTTCAGCACTACTTCAATGCTGTCGTACACTACGACCTGACCTGGAATCCTACGCGCCACGAGCAGCGCGTAGGCCGCGCCGACCGGTACGGTCAACAGGCGAGGGTCGTGCATGCGCTAATGATTTATGGTGAGGACAATCCTGTAGATGGCGCTGTCCTCCGCGTGATCATCCGCAAGGCCGAGAAGATCCGCAAGGAGCTGGGTGTCTCCGTGCCCATGCCGAAGGACAACAACAAGGTGGTCGAAGCCATCATGCAAGCCGTGCTCCTCCATGGCAAGGCTGGCCCGTGGACGTATCAGGGAACACTCGATTTTGGCGATACTGAGGAAGACTTGGAGGTTGCTTGGACAAAAGCCAAGAACAGGGTGTCACAGACTGTATTTGCTCAACGGCGGCTGAAGCCTGCCGAAGTGTGGCCGGAATGGCGGAGAGCCGTTTCGGTGCTGGGTGGACGCGATGATGTGAAGCGCTTTGTACGCTTATCCACCGAGCGGCTTGGGGCTCCTCTGGATCAGCGTGACGGCTACTGGCAGCTCCCAGTATCGCACCTGCCGAAACCGCTACAAGATCGCCTTGACGCCGTCGGACTCCGCAAGTCCGTCAGGCTCGCCTTCGATCAGCATTTTCCAGCAGGGTGTATCCATATACACCGAGCACATCCACTGGTGTCATTACTTGCGGACTATGTGGCCGAACAGGCGCTCTCAAGTCAAACATCAGCGATCGGTGCCCGAACGAGCGCTGCATTCACCCATAAGGTCTGCACCAAGACGGTGTTGTATCTGCTGCGGCTGCGGAGCCACCTCCGCGTAGAGCGGCACGGCACGAACGGGGAGGTACACGTCAAGTCGCTTCTTGTCGAAGAGTGTCTCGGGATGGCCGTGCGCGGCACCGGCAGGCCCGAACCCTTAACCGATGACGGTGCGCTGTCACTTCTTTCGGCCGTGCCCGGACGCAACATGCACGAAGGTCAGAAAAAGTACTGGATACGGAAAGCTGTGAATGCCTTACCCGGGCTTGCAGAGACGTTTGAGACGCTCGCTAATGATCGCGCTCAGCAGCTGCTTGCCGACCACCGCCGAATCCGGGATGCCAGCGGCATAAAGGGCGAACGGTACAAAGTGATTCCGGCCCTGCCAGTGGACACCATCGGCGTCTACGTGCTTTTACCCATGGTTACGTTCTAAAGATGGCCCGCGTACGAACCGGCAGCGGATTCACTGCATTCAAGACCGAAGGCGGGATCCTGCCTCCCGAATTCCTTACCGAAGTGGCCGCATTGCGGGCACCTGGGCAGAGTCGTACCGAGTACGGCATCCCCACATCGCTTTCTATAAAGGATGAGGTCGCCCGGTACTGGCGAATCGGGAGCGATTTGTACAGTAGGTACGAACGACGCCGGCGTCGGCGCGATCTGAGGGCGTACAAGGTCGGTGTCTCCGAATGGCTTGTGTCGCTTCTTCGTACGCTGTACGGATATGATGACCTGATGCCTGCCAGAAGCGTGGAGCTGGATGATCGGGTCTTCCGGCTCACGCATAGCGCCTGTGGTGGCGCGGTCCCGCTGCTTCTTTTGACGTCCGATTTCGAATTGGACCGGGCGTATTCGCACCTTGGAGACAACGGACGCAGGCCGACCCCTCACGGCCTGATGCAGCAGTACCTTAACGCAGAAGCCAAAGCGCTGTGGGGCATAGTTTCCAACGGATCAAAACTGCGAATCCTTCGGGACAACCCGAGCCTGACGCGCCCGGCCTATATCGAGGCCGATCTCAACCTTGTCTTCACCGAGGAGCTGTATCCCGACTTTACAGCCCTTTGGCTTACTGTCCATGCCAGCCGCTTAAGGCCCACCGACGACAAGCCTTCGAATTGTATCATCGAGACATGGCGGGCCCGGGCGCATGAGACTGGCGAGCGGGCGCGCAAGAACCTACGCGGCGGTGTCACAGAGGCGCTCAGGCGGCTAGGCAGTGGCTTCCTCGATCATCCAGACAACCAGGAGCTGCGAACAGCGCTTGAAAAAGGCGATTTATCGCCGGAGGAGTATTTCCAGCAGCTCCTTCGGCTGGTCTACCGCATGCTTTTCTTATTCAGGGCTGAGGCGCGGGATCTCCTTCACACGCCAAAGGCAAATGACCGTGTACGTGCCGTATACGCAGAGGGCTATGCGATATCAAGACTACGCGAGCGTGCACTTCGACGTCGCCACTACGACCATCACTCGGATCTGTGGCGCGGGCTTCAAGTCACGTTTGGCATGCTGGCTCGGGGAGCCCCGGGACTGGCTATGCCGGCACTCGGGGGGCTCTTTCGTGAAGATCAGTGTCCGGACCTCGACAGGGCGGCTATCGCGAATGTGCACCTGCTGGAAGCCGTGCGAATGCTTTCGTTCTTTGCGTCACCATCCGGAAAGGGTCTTTCGCGCATCAACTACCGGGACATGGATACCGAGGAACTCGGATCTGTGTACGAGGGCCTACTCGAGCTTCATCCCACCGTAGAAACCGCGCCATGGCGCTTTTCATTTGCTGGCGATGGCAGCGGGAACGACAAGCTCAAGGGCTCCGAGCGAAAGCGCAGCGGTTCCTACTACACGCCGCCAAGCCTCGTGGGCGAGCTTGTGAGATCGACGCTCGACCCTGTCATCGAGCGGACCCTCGCCGAGCATCCCGAAGACCCGCGGGCCGCGATCCTCGACCTCAAGATCCTCGATCCTGCGTGCGGATCAGGTCATTTTTTGCTGGCAGCTGCCCGCCGCCTCGCTGCAGAGATCGCGCGTATCGACACGGACACTGATGTCTACGACGACCGTATTCGACAACGCGCGCTTCGTGAGGTTGTGCAGCACTGCATCTACGGAGTGGATGTAAACCCGTTCTCCGTTGAGCTCTGCAAGGTGGCGCTCTGGATCGAGGCGGTTGAGCCTGGCAAGCCGCTTACTTTCCTCGATGCTCATATTGTGCTCGGCGACAGCCTTATAGGCATAATCGACCCGGCGATCATGGCCGATGGCATCCCGGCCGATGCTTACAAATGCCTGACGGGCGACGACAAAGAAATTTGTAAAAGCCTTAAGGCGAGAAATCGCCGTCGGGGGCAGGGTGATCTGTTCGATGAGGACGCCGTGCTTGAGGTCGCACTGACGACCATCGATCTGGACTCCATGTCCGAGGAGACGCTGAGCGATGTAGAGCGCAAGCGCGATGCGTGGAATGCCGCGCAGCGCGATGAAACGCGTGCCCGGGAAAAGCTCAGGGGCGACCTGTTCGTCGGCGCGTTTTTCGCGCCCAAGGTACAAGAGCACTTCAAGACCGTGCCTCTCAGCGACGACCTTCAGCGGGCCGGAGAAGCAACCGTTGGCCGGGCTGGCGTCGAGCGTACAGCCAGCGACTTGGCCGCCAGGCATCGATTCCTCCACTGGCATCTCACCTTCGCCGAGATCATGCAGGATGGCGGCTTCGACGCCGTGCTCGCCAATCCTCCGTGGGAGCGATTTAAGCTTCAGGAAAAGGAGTTTTTCGCGTTACGCTCTCCAGAGATTGCTGCCGCACGCAACCAGGCCGCACGCCACCGGCTCATTCGCCACCTGAATCGCGCCGATGCCTCTGCACCGGAAAAGGCACTGCATCGGGATTTCCAGCACGCGAAGCGAGAGGCGGAAGCAAAAAGCCAGTTCATCCGCAAGGGAAGCCGCTTTCCGCTTACGGGTTTGGGAGACGTAAACACCTATGCGGTGTTCGCGGAGACTTGCCTCCAGCTGATCAGTCCAAAGGGCCGCGCCGGCTTCATTGTACCCACTGGAATTGCCACAGACAATTCCACCAGGAAGTACTTCGAACATATCGTGACTGAGCGGCAACTCGCTACGTTGTATGATTTCGAGAATCGGGAGGCCCTGTTTCCAGGAGTCGATAGCCGCTATAGATTCAGCTTGCTCACGCTCGCTGGACGGGAAAATTCTGTCCATGAAGCCGAATTTGCGTTCTTCTTGTACCAAGTGGAGCAGCTCAAGGAGCGGGAGCGGCGTTTCAGGCTGTCGGCTAAGGATTTTGAGTTGTTCAACCCGAACACGCGGACCAGCCCCATCTTCCGCGCGCGACGTGACATGGAGATCGCCCGCAAGATGTATGAGCGTGCCGGTGTATTCTGGAAGGAGAAGCGGGGACAAGAATCAGAAGTAAATCCGTGGGGAATCAGCTTTCAACGGATGTTCGACATGTCCAACGACTCCGGGCTTTTCAGAACCCGGCAGTACTTGGAAGAACAAGGATGGGTGCTCGAAGGCAACGTGTTCGTGTGCGACGAAGATGACCAAAGGTATCTGCCGCTGTACGAGGCCAAGCTATTTCACCAGTACGATCACCGGTTCGCAACCTTCGACGGGGTTTCGGATAAGAAGATTCGCGGCGGCAGGGCGCGACCAATGATGCCCAAAGAGAAGGCTGATCCTGAGTCCGTGGTTATCCCGCGATATTGGGTATCCGAAGCGGAAGTTGTCAAGAGGCTTGACAAGAACTCTGCAAGCCGTATTTTGATAAGCTCCAGCAGACTCCAGCAGACTCCAGCAGACTCCAGCAGACTCCAGCAGACTCCAGCAGACTCCAGCAGACTCCAGCAGACTCCAGCAGACTCCAGCAG
>LXNJ01000548.1_pt1 | contig 25719 bp, 28 predicted proteins | sample 809081 | NCBI WGS metagenome assembly LXNJ01 (sample SAMN04870510, study PRJNA318959) | sponge metagenome | biome: sponge; feature: marine sponge reef; material: water | host: Petrosia ficiformis | place: Greece: Milos, Mediterranean Sea | collected 2013-05-29 | depth 5-7 m | reverse complement strand
CGTTCAGCGTCAGGGCGATATCCGTCACCGTCTCTTCGTTCGGCTGCACGTCGAGTTGCACGTAGATCGTGCCCGAGATGTTCGAGGGGTCGCCGATCAACTGCCGGTTCTCGTCCAGAAGCCTGGAAATCACCACCGTCGCCGGGTCCGATCCGCCGACCGTGACGTTGAAGCCCTGGTTGGCAACGAGGCCCGAAGGATCGGCCGCTGTGATAGTGACAACGGCAAAAGCATGCATAAATGACTGGTAATCAAGCAATTAATGATCACCAATCCGTCGCTGTTACCTCATTCAACCCCTCAACCGCGATGCCGGGCATCCAGGTACGCGGCCCAGTCGTTCATGAGGTGGCGCCGGCGCGCGAAGAGGTCCGTGCGCCGGTAGGCCGCCTCGACCCGGTTCTGCACCACGTGCGCTAGGGCCGCCTCGACGACCTCGCGAGGATGGTCCGTCTCTTCGGCGGCCCAGTCCCGGAAGCTCGACCGGAAGCCGTGCGGCACGGCCTCGATCTCCCGCTTCTTCAGGAGCCGGCGCAGCGTTTTCTCCGACAGGGGCTTCGCGCCGCCGCGGGTGAACACGAACGGACTGTGGCCGTCGAGCCCTCGCGCGCGGTCGAGGATCTCCAGCGCGCGGTGGCCCAGCGGTACGCGATGCTGACGCTTCGCCTTCATGCGCGCCGCGGGAACCGTCCACACCCCCGCGTCGTCATCGATCTCCTCCCACTCGGCCCACCGCACCTCGCCCCACCTCGCCGCCGTCAGCACCAGGAACTCGAACGCGAGCGGGCCGGCGGTCGACCGGCTCGATCCTCGCACCGCCCGGATCGCCGATGCGACCTCCCGGTGCGGCAGGGCCCGCATGTGCCGTATTACGCGGTTTTGCGGGCCGAGCACGGGCTGGAGCTGGTCGCAGGGGTTGCCGGTGCGGAACTCCAGCGCGACCGCCCAATCCATCACCGAGCGGATGCGCTGAAGCACGACCCGGGCGGTGGCCGCCTTCGTGTACCAGATCGGGGAAAGGATCTCAAGCAGATCGGCGCTCGTCACCTCCGAGACCCGCATCTTGCCGATGCGCGGGAAGGCGTACCGATCCAGGCTCGACATCCAGTCCTTTCCGTGTTTCTCGCTGCGCCAACCGGCCTCCTTCTGCGCCAGGACCCGCGCGGCCGCCTCGGCGAAGCTGGGCACCTCCCAGGTGCGCCGTTTCTCCGCCAGCGGGTCGCCGCCCTCGCGGGCCAGCTTGCGGTTGGTCCGCGCCTTCTCCCGGGCCTCGGCCAGCGACACCAGCGCGACGCTGCCGAGTCCAAGGTCGTGGCGCCGCCCGCGGATGACGAGGCGCTGGACCCAGCTCCGGGCTCCGCTCCGCTGGACGAACAGGTACAACGTGTTGCCGTCGCAGTACCTGCCCGGCGGCGCCGCGCGCACGAACGCTGCCGAGAGCGCGTTGCGCGGGTGAGGGCCCTCCGGCTTCCCTTTTCGGGGCGGAGTGGGGGAGGAGGTCACGTTATTCATTACTCAATAATAGAACGGCCCGCGGGTTCCGTGGCGTGTGTCCCGGCGTTATCATGGCCCGCCGCCAGCGGTTCGCGCGAGCCGCCCGCGGGGAAACTCCGGTTCGCGGCGCCTCGTAAGTTCGTTTCACCGATGGCGGCCGGTCCCGGGAAGTACCGGTTTCGGCAACGACGGCGGCAGGACGGCGGCAAGGACGGCGATGAGCGTCTTCGTCTTCATCATCATTATCGTGGCGCTCGTCACGTTCGGGGAGGTGGCCTCGAAGCGGGTCGCGGCCCGCCCGCCGCCGACGCCGGTGGAACCGGGCCGGGACGCGGAGATCGAGCGTCTGCGCGAGCACGTCGCGCTGCTGGCGAACCAGGTGGACCGGTTGACCGAAGAGCAGCGCTTCATGACCCGCCTCCTCGAGGGCGGCGCGCCCGCGAGCCGGGCGCCATCGGACGAGTCTCGCCCGGAAGGGCGACCCGATTCACGACTGCGGGGACCGAACTGATGCTGAACAGAGAAGACATAGAGAGCTTCCTCATCCGCACCGATGCGGCTTTCGAGGAACTCGATGAAGGACTGTGGATCGTCCACCCGGAGGGCGAGAGCGCGGAGCGGCAGCCGAGGATCCTGGTGAACTACCAGCCGCCGGTGCTCGTGTGCCGCGCCGACATCCGCGACCTCCCGGTCGACGACGAGGACCAGCTCGCGCTCTACCGGAAGCTCCTGCAACTGAACGCCGTGGACCTCATCCACGGGGCCTACGGCCTCGAGAACGGCGAGATCATCCTGAGCGATACGCTGGAGCTGGAAAACCTCGACTTCTCGGAGTTCCGCGCCACGCTCGAGAGCCTCACGCTCGCGCTGACCTCCCATTGGGACAGCCTTACCGCCGACATGTCGACCGACTGATTTCGACCGACTGATTTCGACCGAACGAAGAGCAAGCACAGGAAACGAGCATACACCATGGGTGTCCTGGACCGTCTTTCACGGCTGATTCGATCGAACCTCAACGACCTCATCGCTCGGGCCGAAAACCCCGAGAAGATGCTCACGACCATCATCGAGGACATGCGCCGCCAGCTCGCCCAGGCGAAGCAGGAGGTCGCGGTCGCGATCGCGGACGAACGCAAGCTGCGCGCGCAGTTCGAGGAGTCGCGCTCCACCGCGCAGGAGTGGGAGCGGAGGGCGCGGCTCGCGATTCGGGAGGGCCGCGACGACCTCGCGCGCCAGGCGCTCGTGCGCGGGCAGGAACACGCCCAGCACGCGAGCGAGCTGGAGACGCAGTGGCAGAACCACCGCAACGAGACGGAGAAGCTCAAGGACTCGCTGCGCCAGCTGAACGCGAAGATCGAGGAGGCGAAGCGCAAGAAGAACCTCCTCATCGCGAAGCAGAAGCGCGCGGAGGCCCAGAAGCGCATCCACGACACGATGCAGGGGCTCCACGACAAGAGCGCCTTCCGCGCCTTCGATCAGATGACCGAGAAGATCGAGCAGGCGGAGCGCCAGGCGCTCGCGAGCGCGGAGGTGACCGAGGAACTCACCGGCGACACCCTCCTCAGCGAGTTCAAGGCGCTGGAGGCGGGAGGCGATGCCGCCGTGGAGGACAGGCTGCTGGAGATGAAGGCCTCGATGGGCCTCCTCCCCTCCGGCGAGCCCGAGGAGGTGAAGGCGCTCGGCTCCGGCGCGGACGCCGGATCGGGCGCGGCCGAAGCCGGTGACGCCGCCGCCGACGGGGAAGAGATTCCCGAGGCGGAACTCCTCGAGCTGCTGGGCGAGTCCGGCGAGACGGAGCGGGCCGAGAGCGAATGAGCCCGGGCCCGGGGCGGAAGCGGCTTTCCTCCTCTCGGCTCGCGATCCTCGCGGAGGGGGCCTTCGGCGTCGAGACGGCGAAAACCGCCTCGTCCGCCGTGCGCTACCAGCCGGAGCGGGTGAGTTCCGTCATCGACTCCCGTTTCGCCGGCCGCACCGTGGGGGAGACGCTGGGCTTCGGCGGCGACATCCCCATCGTCGCGACCTTCGCCGAGGCGCTCGCGACGGAACCCCGCCCTGAAGCCCTCCTCGTGGGGATCGCGCCGCAGGGAGGACAACTCCCCGAGGCGTGGCGGGCCGTGCTCACGGCCGCGCTCGAGGCGGGACTCGACATCATCAGCGGCCTTCACTTCTTCCTCGGCGACGATCCCGAGCTTGCGGCGCTGGCGGAGCGGTGCGGCTGCACGCTGTTCGACCTCCGCAAACCGCCCCCGGACCTGCCGGTGGGCGCGGGCCGGGCCATGGGGACCGACGCGTTTCGGGTGCTCACGGTCGGCACGGACTGCAACACGGGGAAGATGACGGTCTCGCTCGAGCTGCAGCGCGCCCTGCGGGCCCGGGGGGTGCGCGCCGGCTTCGCCGCCACGGGACAGACGGGCATCCTCATCGCCGGCACGGGCATCGCCGTCGACGCGGTGGTTTCGGACTTCATCTCCGGCGCCGCCGAACGCGTCACGCTCGAGGCGGCACGCGGCGAGGACGGCGGGGACGGCGAGGGCGTCGACATCGTCCTCGTCGAAGGCCAGGGGTCGCTCATGCACCCCGGCTACTCCGGCGTCACGCACGGCCTCCTCCACGGCACGCTGCCGCACGCGATGATCCTCACCTGGATGCCGAGCCGCCCCCGCATCTACGGCGGCAACCACAGTTGGGTCGTGCTCCCGGAACTGGACGAGGTGATCCGCCGCTACGAAGACGCGCTCGCCTGGGCCTGTCCCGAGGTCCCCGGCCGCGTGATCGGCGTCTCGCTGGCGACCTACGACATCTCCGAGAAGCGAGCCGCCGACGCGGTCGAGCACGCGCGCGAGGTCACCGGCCTCCCCGCCACCGACCCCATCCGCTTCGGCCCCGACCCCCTCGTCGAAGCCATCCTCCACGCCCGCGAGGCCCACGCCGGAGGAACCGAGGGGCCTGCCACTGCGAGCCGTTCGTCACGGGGTGAGCAGGTCACCCGACCGGCACAGATTACGCGTGAGACGTCAATCGGTTAAGCTCATCCAATGTCCATCTCGCGCTGGAGTCTTGGCGTCTCGCTCGCGATCGCCCTCACCGTTGTGATGGGGGGGTTCACGCTCGTGTGGTACGAGCTCAACGCCTTTCGCGAGACGCAATTGGAGCTCGTCGCCGGTGTGTCACGCGTCGAAGCGCACGTCGAGGCCCTACAGGAGGACGTCACGGCGATCCGCGAGGACGTCACGGCCCTGCGCGTGGAACTGCGCGAGAGCGTGGCCGATCTACGCGGGGAGATGCGGGATCTACGCGGGGAGATTCGAGAACTGGGCGACCTGATCCGCGCCCGCGAGCCGCGGGAGCCATCGGGCGTCGGCGCACAGTAGACGGTTTCGCGTCGATCAGGCGTTCCCGCGGGAACGTCGCCCGTCCTCCCGAAGTCATGTGAAGGCCGTCAGGGTCGCATCGTGTGACGCGGCACGCGATACTACGCGCACCATGAGCACCGCGAATCCCGACACCCCCCCGAGCCCTCCGACCGGCGGCGCCCCCCCGAAACCGCGCAAGCGCGTCTTCAGCGGCATCCAGCCCACGGGCCACGCGCATCTCGGGAACTATCTCGGCGTGTTCCGGCGCTGGGCGGCGATGGTCGACGAGTACGAGTGCTTCTACTGCATCGTCGACCTGCACGCGATCACCCGCGAGTACGAGCGCGAGGATCTGCTGCGCCGCGTGTTCGATCTCACCGTGTCGCTCGTGGCGTCCGGGATCGATCCGGAACGCTGCACGCTGTTCGCGCAGTCGCACGTCCCCTGCCACAGCGAACTCCAGTGGCTGTTCAACACGGTCACGCCGGTGGGCGACCTGGGACGGATGACGCAGTTCAAGGAGAAGTCCCAGGGCCGGGAGTCGGTGAACGCCGGTCTCCTCAACTACCCGGTGCTGCAGGCGGCCGACATCCTCCTGTACCGGGCCCATTTCGTGCCGGTGGGAGAGGACCAGCGCCAGCACCTGGAACTGTCGCGGGGGGTGGCGCGGCGCTGGAACGCGCGCTTCGGCGACTTCTTCCCGGAACCGGAGACGCTCGTGGGGGCGGGGGCTCGCGTCCGGGGGCTCGATGGCGTGGCGAAGATGTCGAAGTCGAAGGACAACACGGTGCGCATGGTCGCCGAGCCGGACGAACTGTGGGCGCGGCTGCGCACGGCGGTCACGGACCCGGCGCGGGTGCGGAAGGACGATCCCGGCAACCCGCACGTGTGCAACGTCTTTGCCCTGCACGAGTTCTTCACGGACCCAGCGGAGCGCGAGGAGATCGAGATCCTCTGCCAGACGGCGGGCATCGGCTGCGTCGCCTGCAAGCGGCAACTCGCGGACAACGTGGCGGAGGATCTTGCCCCGGTGCGCGAACGGGCGGCGGAACTGCGCGCGCACCCGGAGCGGGTGATCGAGATCCTCGCGGCCGGCGCGGAGCGCGCCCGCGCCGAGGCCGCCCGCACGATGGAAGTCGTGCGCGAGCGGATGGGCGTCGGCCCCCGCACGCTGGACGCCGACCTCCCCCACCTGTCCGCGAGCTGAGCCGGGAGCGCCGGGAGTCGCCTTGCGCCGCTTCGTGATCTGGATGTACGCGCCGGAGACTCCCCACTGGTCGATGCCGGAGTCGTCGTTCGAACGGATCCGCGACGCGCTGGACCCGGAGTGGGAGATCGAGCCGGTCCGCGTCGCGCTCGAGGCGACGGGAGACGGCGTGCGCGTGACGCCGCCGGAGCTTCTGGAAGCGGTGGCCGACGCCGAGGTCTACTGCGGGTGGGGGATCCGCCGCGACGTCTTCCTCGCCGCCCGCGGGCTGCGCTGGTTCCACTCGGGCGCGGCCGGGGCCCGGAACTCGCTGTTCGAGGAGATGCGGGAGAGCGACGTCATCTTCACGAACTCGGCGGGCATGTACGCGGACTCGCTGGCGGACCACGCCATGGCCGGCATCCTGTATTTCGTCCGCGGCCTGGACATCGCGGTGCGGGCGCAGCGCCAGCGCGAGTGGGTCCAGTCCGCGCTGAACTCGCCCCGGAGTCCCCTGCACGCCGCGCCCGCGGCCGGCGAGGTGGCCGGAGCCTCGCTCGGCATCGTCGGCTACGGCGGCATCGGATCGGCGCTCGGCCGCCGCGCGCACGCCCTCGGCATGCGAGTTCAGGCCATTCGCCGACGCCCCGGCCCAAAGCCCCCCGAGCTCGACCACCTCGAGGGCCCCGGCCATCTGCCGGAACTCCTCGGGTCTTCGGACTTCGTCGCCCTCACGGCCCCCGAGACGCCGGAGACGGAGGGCCTCCTCGGCGCGCGGGACCTCGCCCGCATGAAGCCGGGTGCCGTGCTCATCAACCTCGCCCGCGGCACCCTCGTCGATGAGGCGGCGCTCGTGCGGGCGCTGGAAACCCGGCGCCTGCGCGGCGCGATGCTGGACGTGTTCGAGACCGAGCCGCTCCCGGCCGACCACCCGCTGTGGCGGCTGGAGAACGTCCTCATCACCCCGCACGTGGGCGGCACGTCGGCGCACTTCTGGGAGCGCGAGACGGACCTGATCGTGCGCAACATCGCCCGCTACCGGCGCGGCGAGCCCCTCGAAAACCGGGTGGACAAGGCACGCGGCTACTGAGTCCGAAGCCGGCGGACGTTCCCGCGGGAACGTCTGCGCGAGGAACTTGCATCGGGCACGCCAGCGGGCTACCTGTTTTCCCCCTCCCAGGAATCGGAAACCCGGAGAACGTCGAAGTGGAGATCGCTCTTGCCGCGCTGGCGGACTACGCCAGCATCTCGCGCGAAGGAAAACTGAGCGTGATGGGCATCTTCAACAGCGTGGCAACCAACCGCCTTCCCGCCAGGATCAGTTCAGCGCACCTCGTTGTCAGCCTGGAGCTGGGGGCAGCGGAAGGAGAACGTGAGCACTCCGTCGAGATCAAGTGCATGGACGCTGACGGTGCAACGGCGTTTACGATCAACGGCGAATTCAGGGCGCCTCCCTCGCGGCCGGGCGAGATCCTCAAGATGGATCAAGTCCTCCGCCTCGAGAACCTGTCGTTCGACAAGCAAGGTGACTACTCGATCTCGATCTTCGTTAACACTTCACAAGCTCTACCGCAGTTACGGGTTCGACCGACGTGAGGGGAGCAGGCATGTGATCTACCGCCATCCCCTCTATCCACAGCTACGAGCGACCGTTGCGCGGCACGACCCGGTGCGTAACGTGTACGTGAGGGATGCCTTGGACCTCATCGACAGACTCGAGGCCGCAGGAGGTGTCTGGTGAGCACTAAAGCAGAGAACATCAACTACTACATGAGCCTGCCCTACGGAGAGCGGGTCCTGCAGGAAGTTGTTGATGACGGATCGTCGTACTATGTCGCCCGCGTGGTTGAGTTGGAGGGGTGCACGAGCCACGGCGATACGCCCGACGAGGCGCTGTGGAACCTCCAGGACGCCAAGCACCTCTACATTGAAACGATGCTTGAAGACGGTTTGAAGCCACCGCCCCCTCAGAACCAGGCAGTGCAGCGGGCGACATGGATCGTGGGGGCAGATTCCGCCAGCGTCAGTTGTTTGCCGACGCACCGGTCCTGGGAGCCCGAACTTCGACTTCGCATCGCGCCGTGCGACGGAACGTCGTCCGATCCACACGGCCTCCCGGCCTCCCGGTGGAGTCTCCAGAGCCTCTTCGCCAGATGAGCCTCCGCTCGAGGCTACACCCTTCTCCGAAGCCGGCGGACGTTCCCGCGGGAACGCGATGATGCACCAGACGTTCCCGCGGGAACGTCCGCGACGTCGGAATCACTCCAGAATCGAAAGTTCCGTGACTCCCATGAGAGACCTTTCCGGTGTCCATCCGCCCGTGGCCACGCCCTTCGGCGAGGACGGCGAACTCGCGCTCGACGCGTTCGACAGCAACCTGCGCGAGTGGCTCTCGCACCCCGTCGCCGGCATCGTCGTGGCCGGGTCGACCGGCGAGGCCCCGCTCCTCGACCGACGTGAATTGTGCGCACTGGTGGAGACGACCGCGGCGAGGATCGGAGACCGTACGCTCACGGTCGGGACGGGGGCCGAGTCCACCCGCGAGGTCATCTCCGTGACCCGGGAGGTGGCGGACCTCGGCGCCGACGCCGTCCTCGTGCGCTCTCCCTCCTACTACCTGAAGGCGATGCGGCCGGATGTCGTGCGCGACCACTTTCTCGCGGTGGCCGACGCTTCGCCCGTGCCCGTCGTCCTCTATCACATCCCCCAGTTCGTGCCCGTCCACCTCACGCCGGATCTCGTGGGACGGCTCGTCGAGCACCCCAACATCATCGGGATCAAGGATTCCTCGGGCGATCTCCGGAATCTCGGCCAACTCATCGAGGCGTGCGGCCGCGACGCGCAGGTGCTCGTGGGCTCGGGAGCGCTCCTCTACGCGGCGCTCGAGGCGGGGGCCGTCGGCGGCATCCTCGGCGTGGCCGTGGTCGCGACGCGGTCGACCTGCGAGATCTACGACGCGTGGAGGGAGGGCGACCATCGGCGCGCCGGGGCCATGCAGGAACGCGTGGCGCCGCTCCACAAGCGTCTCGTGGCGGAGGGCGGAATCGCCGCGGTGAAGGCTGCGCTCGACCGGCTCGGTCTCTACGGCGGCGTGCCCCGCAGCCCGCTCAAGCCGGCGGACGACGCCAGGCTGGCCACGGTCGACGCCGCGCTGGAAGCCGCCGCCCTCGGCGTCTCAGCCTGAAGCTGACGGCAGATTTTCTCAGGCCGCGCGATGAATGAACTCGAAGTCGCCATCGCCGAATGGCACCGGGTTCGCGAAGAGATCGCGCCCGAGGACGAGGAACGTCTGTGGAAGAAGCTCCGCCTCGAGTGGAACTACAACAGCAACCACATCGAGGGAAACACGCTCACCTACGACGAGACCGTGCTCCTCCTCATCCACGGGCACACGGCCGGCTCGCATCCGATACGCGACTACGAGGAGATGAAGGCGCACGACCTCTCGATCGAACTCGTGCGCAGCCTTGCGGTCGCCGACCCGCCGCTCACAGAGGCGGACATCAGAGAGCTGAACCGAAAACTCCTCAAAGAGCCTTTCTGGAAGTCCGCAGAGACGCCCGACGGCGGAGTGACTCGCAAGTGGATCGAGCCCGGCAAGTACAAGACGCAGCCGAATCACGTGAGGACACGCACGGGGGAGCTACACCGATTCGCGGAACCCGAGGAGACGCCCGCAAGGATGGAGGAATGGGTACGCCGGTTGAGGAGCGACCTGGGCCGAACGGACTGCCCGCTCCCGGAGTTCCTGGCCGAATCGCACTGGTCGTTCGTGAACATCCATCCCTTCGACGACGGAAACGGACGCACCGCCCGGCTGATCACCAACTACATCCTGCTGCGCAAAGACTTGCTTCCCATGGTGATCCGGAGCGAGGACCGCGACCGATACCTCAGCACGCTTCGGCGGGCGGATGCAGGAAACGGGCAGCCGCTCGCGGAGTTCATGCTGGCCCAGATCCTGTGGTCCCTTGACCTCGGCATCCGAGCGGCCCGCGGCGAGCCGATAGGCGATCCCGACGACCTGGACAAGGAGATCTCCCTCTTCGTGCGCGAGAAGCGGCGGGACACGCCGACGAGATCCGACATCGAGACCTTGGACGCGATCTACGAACTGTACGTTCGTCCGACGATCGAACAACTCGACACGAGAATGGAGAGCCTCGCGCCACTGTTTCGCGTTTTTCGCGGGACCTCTTTCGTCACGGTCGGTTCGCACACGGAGAGCTCCAGCGGTCTGCTCGAACCGCGGAACTGGGAACGCCTCAAGCAGGAACGTCTCGTGGAACCCGGGTTCGCGTTCGGAGATCCGGTGGTGACGCTACGTCGCACGTATGCGTTCACGGACTACTGTGGCGCGTCCCGAGAGGGGTTTTCCTTTGAGGTCAATGTCAGTTGGTTGCTGGGAACCGACTCCCGCAGGTTCCGGGCGGATGTTGCGGGGCAACTCATCCCGAAAGCGTCAGGTTCCATTCCGTATTCGAGACTCCGTGTGAATCCTCCGGGAGTTGAAGCCGGAGTCGACATCATTTGCCGCGCGGTCATGGAAGAGATCAACCGTCAGTCAAGGCAAGAACCCGAATAGAAAGCCGGCCGCACAGTGTTCAATGACAGGGTGCGCTGCGTCGTCGTCGTGGGCGCGCAGTGGGGAGACGAGGGGAAGGGGAAGATCGTGGACGTGCTCGCGGAGCAGGCCACGATCGTGGCGCGCTACCAGGGGGGCGCGAACGCGGGGCACACGGTGCGCGTGGGCGAGGGCGCCGACGAGGAGGAGTTCATCCTCCACCTCATCCCCTCGGGGATCCTGAATCCGGAGGCACGCTGCCTCCTCGGCAACGGGGTCGTCGTGGATCCGTGGGTGCTGAAGCGGGAGATGGACGCGCTCGGCGCCCGCGGGATCGATCTCGACGGACGGCTCGGACTCAGCCGGCGCGCCCATCTCGTCCTCCCCTATCACCGGCTGCTCGACGCGGCGCAGGAGGACAGCCGGGGCTCGAAGAAGATCGGGACGACGGGGCGGGGGATCGGCCCGGCGTACCGCGACAAGATCTCGCGCACGGGCCTCCGCGTCGGCGATCTGCGCAACCTCGACCGCACGCACGAGATCGTGGCGGGGGCGGCGGTGCGCGCGAACGTCGCGCTGGCGGGACTCGGCGACGAGCGGCGCGTGGAGGCGGACGAGGTGATGTCGCAACTCGAGACGGTTCGCCCGACCATGGTGGACCTGTTGACGGACGCGGGGGACGAGATCCGCGGCGGGCTCGCCGCAGGGGGACGGGTTCTGCTCGAGGGCGCGCAGGGGGCGCTGCTCGACATCGACCACGGGACGTACCCGTTCGTGACTTCCTCGACGACGACGGCGGGAGGCGCCGCTTCCGGAGTCGGGATCGGCCCCACGCTCATCGACGACGTGATCGGCGTTGTGAAGGCGTATATCACGCGCGTCGGCGAGGGCCCGCTGCCGACGGAACTCCCCGAGGCGGAGGCCGAACGCCTGCGGCAACTCGGCGGCGAGTTCGGCGCCACCACCGGCCGCCCCCGCCGCCCCGGCTGGTTCGACGGCAGCGTCGCGCGTTACGCGGCGGGCGTGAACGGTCTCACCGGCCTCGCGGTCACGAAGCTGGACGTGCTGGACACCTTCGACACGGTCCAGCTTTCGACCGGCTACGAACTCGACGGGGCCCCGACCGCTTCCTTCCCGGACGCCGTCGCGGACCTCGCCCGCGTGCGTCCGGTCTACGAGCGCTGGGCGGGCTGGAACGCGGACACGAGCGGGTGCCGGGCCTTCGACGACCTGCCCGGCGCCGCGCGCCGCTACCTCGCCCGGGTCGAGGAGGTTTGCGCCACGCCCATCCGTTTCGTCGGCGTCGGCGCCGCCCGCCGCGAAACGATCGCCCTCACCCCAAGCGCCGCGACCTGACGTCGCTCCCTCCCGCCCTCGCTGCCTACCGAACTCGTTGCTTGAAGTCGGGAAAACCCCTAAACTTGGCGGCTCAATACGGATCGGGTGCGGGCGGTTCGGCGCCTTCTCGAGACGCGAATGGAGACCTTCCAATCGCGTTTTTTTGATGCCTGAAACGATGCCTGGAACGGTGGATGTTCGAACGTCTCGGTGACCGGCTCGACGGTGCGCTGAAAAAGTTGCGCCAGCGCGGCGTCATCACGGAAAAGATGCTGGACGAGGGGCTGCGCGAAGTGCGGCGCGCCCTGCTCGAGGCGGACGTCAACTTCCGGGTCGTGCGCGGCTTCCTCGCGAAGGTGAAGGAGCGCGCGCTCGGCGAGGATGTGATGAAGTCGGTTCGGCCGGGCGATCAGATCGTGAAGATCGTCCACGACGAACTCGTCGCCCTGCTGGGGGAGGCGGCGTCCGAGGAGTCGGAGGCGTCGGTCCCGCCCACGGTGATCATGCTCGTCGGCCTGCAGGGGTCGGGGAAGACGACGACGGCGGCGAAGCTGGGGCGACGCCTGGCCAAGGAGGGGCGGCGGCCGGGGCTCGTCGCGTGCGATCCCTACCGCCCGGCGGCGCCCGAGCAGTTGGAGGTGCTGGCGGCGCGGGTCGGCGTCCCGCTTCTGGCGCGGCCGAGCGGCGAGGACATGTCGGAACTCGCCCGCGGCGCGCTGGACGAGGCGAGGCGGAGCGGGGTCACGCACCTGCTCCTCGACATGGCCGGCCGGCTGCAGGCGGATGAGGAATTGCTGGACGAACTGCGCCGCGTGAAGGCGGCCGTGGAGCCGCATCAGGTCCTGCTCGTAGCGGACGGGATGACCGGGCAGGAGGCGGTGCGGATCGCCGAGGGATTCCACGGCGCGGTGGGGCTTACGGGGGTCGTCCTCACGAAGATGGACGGCGACGCCCGCGGGGGCGCGGCGCTCTCGATCTACAGCGTGCTCGGCGTGCCGATCCGATTCGTCGGGACGGGCGAGCGGCCCGAGGACCTCACGGTCTTCGACGCGGAGCGCATGGCCGGCCGGATCCTCCAGATGGGGGACATCGTCGGCCTGGTGGAGCGCGCGCAGCAGACGGTCGACCTCGGCGAGACCGAGCGCTTGCAGAAGAAGATGCTGGCGGGGAAGGGAGAGTTCGATCTGGCGGACTTCCTGACCTCGATCCAGCAGATCCAGAAGATGGGACCCCTGAAGGGGTTGCTGAAGATGATGCCGGGTATCGACGCGGGCATGCTGGACCAGGCGAACGTCGACCCTCGGCGGGTGAGGCATCTGGAGGCGATCATCCTCTCGATGACGCCGGAGGAGAGGAAGCGGCCGGAGATCCTGAACGGGTCGCGCCGGGCGCGGATCGCGAAGGGATCGGGGCGCCCGGTGCACGAGGTGAACCGACTCCTCAAGCAGTTCCGCGAGATGCGGAAGATGATGAAGCAGATGGGCAAGCTCATGCCCCGGATGATGCCGGGAGGTCCCGGAGACCTCGGCCGACTGGGCGAAGGACTGGGTGGAAGACTGGGCTAGACCGGAGCCGGTTTCGGGCCGATACCGGCCGATACCGGGCCAATACCGGGCGGAATCAGGGAGAGAATCGGAGAACTGAATGGCGACGACAATCAGACTCAAGCGGCGTGGGGCGAAGAAGGCAGCCACGTTCCGCATCATCGTGACGGACTCGCGCGAGGGGACGGCGGGCGCGTCGATCGAGCGCCTCGGGCTCTACAACCCGCGCACGCAGCCATCGCTCGTGCGGATCGACGCCGCGCGCACCCTGCACTGGCTCAACGAGGGCGCGCAGCCGACGGACACGGTGCGGTCGCTGCTGCGGAAGACGGGCGTCTGGAAGCAGTTCCACGAGGGTGTGGATCCGGGGTCGCTCGAGACGGCGATCGTCGAGATCGGCCCGCCGCCCGGACAGCGCGGCACGTCCCAGCGTCCGAAGCCGAGCGCGGAAGCCCCGCCGGAGCCCGAGCCCGAGCCGCCCGCCGCCGAGGCAGCGAACGAAGCCAAGGCAGCCGGCGAAGCCGAGGCAGCCGCTCCGGCCGATGACGCCCCGGGTGACGCGGCCGAAGCTGCGGCCGACGCCGGCGACGAGGCGAGCGACGCCGGCGACGAGGACTAGCGCCGCCGCCACCATGTCCGACGCGCCCGTGATCGTGGCCCGCATCGCCCGGCCGCACGGGATCCGCGGCGGGCTGCTCCTGGAAGCCGAGACCGACCGCGCCGAGGCACTCTTCCAGGCGGGTCGCCGCCTCCATCTCATCGACGGGGACACGGACACGGACACGGACGCAGACGCCGGTGCGCGGGCGGGCGGAGGGCTCCAGCCCCGGGCGCTCACGCTGGAGACGGCGCGGCTCCACGGCAGGCGGTGGCTCGTCGAGGTCCGCGAGGTGGCGGACCGCACGGCGGCCGAGGGGCTCCGCGGCGCGCGCTTGGCGGTCCCCCGCGAAGAGCTGCCGGACCTGCCGGACGGAGGCTACCTGCTGCACGACCTGGTCGGCATGTCGGTGTGCGAGGACGGGGTGGCGGTCGGAGTGATCCGGGAGGTGTACGATCAGCCCGGCGCGCCGCTCCTCGCGCTCGACGTTGGCGGCCGCGAGCGGCTGATCCCGTTCGAGGCGGAACTCGTCGTGGAACTGGATTTCGAGGCCGGCGAGGTGCGCATGAAGCTCCCCGCCGGCCTGCTCGATATCTGAGCGCTATCTGGACGCTATGTGAGCGCCTTGCACACCCGACCGGCGGCCCGCGACGAGACTCCGATGCGAATCAACGTCCTCACGATCTTTCCCGACTACCTGGAGGGCCCGCTGGGTCTCTCGATCCCGGGCCGCGCCCGCGAGGCGGGGCTCGTCGACTACCGGCTCATCGACGTGCGCGACTACGCGACGGATCGCCACCGGACGACGGATGACGAGCCGTTCGGAGGCGGGGGCGGGATGGTGATGAAGCCCGAACCCTTCGACGCCGCGCTCACGGTGCTGGACCGTCCGGGGCGCGTGATCTCGCTCTCCCCGCGCGGGCGGCCGTTCGATCACGAGACGGCGGTGCGCTTCGCGCTCGAGTCCGATCTCACGCTGTTGTGCGGACGCTACAAGGGGATCGACGAGCGGATCGTCGACGCCTGGGTCGACGAGGAGATCTCCATCGGCGACTACGTCCTCAGCGGGGGCGAGCCGGCCGCGCTCGTCGTCATCGACGCCGTCGTGCGCCTCCTCCCCGGGGCACTCGGCGATCACGATTCCGCCGCCTCCGACTCGTTCTACGAGGGGCGCCTCTCCGCTCCCGCCTACACGCGGCCCGCCGAGCACGGCGGCCGACCGGTACCGGACGTGCTCCGGTCGGGCGACCATGCCCGCATCGAGCGCTGGCGCGCCGCGCAGGCCGATGCGGCGACGCGCCGCCGCCGCCCCGACCTCCTCGACCTCGACGCGGCCGACTGACGTCGCCGGCGGAACCGGTTTTTTGGCGCGGGCCCGTCGACAATGGTATACTAAAAGGCTGTGGCTGTACCCATCGCCACATCGCCGCTACCCCTCCCGTGACGCGGACCGATACGCAGCTTGATACGCAGTTGACGCGCAGTTTGATACGCAGCTTGATACGCAGCCGGACACGCACATAAGACGCAGGAAACAAGGATAGACGAACGATGGATCCCAGAATCGCCGGTATCGAGGAGGGATATAAGCGCACGGACCTGCCGGCCTTTGCGCCGGGGGACACGGTGCGCGTTCGCGTACGCGTGAAGGAAGGCCAGAAGGAGCGCGTGCAGCCGTTCGAGGGCGTGTGCATCGGCCGCCGCGGGGCGGGGATCAACGCGACCTTCACGCTGCGGCGGATCTCCGGCGGCGTCGGCGTCGAGCGGATCTTCCCCCTCCACTCCCCGTGGATCGTGGGGCTCGAAGTCGTCCGGCGGGGCGATGTCCGGCGGGCCAAGCTCTATTACCTGCGCAACCGCCGCGGCAAGCGGGCCCGGGTGCCAGAGCGGAAGTGGTGGCTCGACAAGAAGCAGGACGGCTGACACCGGCGACGCCCGCTCCAGGAGCGCCGGCCACGGCGCCGCTCGACTACGAGGAAGAGGGCTGGGCCTCCGGCCTCCGCGTCGTGGTCGGGATCGACGAGGCCGGGATGGGTCCGGTGGCGGGTCCCGTGATGGTGGGTGCCGTGGCGCTCCACCCGGGACAGCAGTTCGAGGGGTGTACGGACAGCAAACAGGTCTCCCCGTCCCGCCGCGAGGAACTCGCCCGGCGCATCCGCGCGGAGTGTCTCGCCTGGCGCGTCGCCGCCGCCTCCACCCGCGAGATCGAACGCCTCAACGTCCGCGCCGCGACCATCGTGGCCATGCGCCGCGCGCTCGACCGCCTCCCGCTTCCGGCGGAACTCGTGCTCGTCGACGGCAATCCGGTCCCGGAACTCGGCGAGCACCGCTCGATCGTCGGGGGAGACCGGGCCTCGCATTCCATCGCCTGCGCCTCGATCCTCGCGAAGGTCACGCGCGACCGCCTGATGCGGCGCCTCGGCGCGCGATACCCGCTCTACGGCTGGGCGTCCAACAAGGGATACCGGACCCGCGAGCACATGGAAGCGATCCGCCGGCACGGCCCGACCCCGCACCACCGGATCACCTTCCAGGGCGTCCTGCAGACCGAACTGGAGTTCAATCCGGCGCCGGACCGGGCGGTCGATCCCCAATGCGATCCGGAAGCGTGAGCACCGGGGGCGTCCCCGCGCTCGCGTCGCCTCCGTACCAGGTGGCCATGACCGTCTCCGCCGGCTTCCCCTGAGGCGAGTAGTCGGTGGCGATCCACTCTCCGGCCGGGGATCCCGCGTACCACTTCCACGCGAAGCCGCCCGCGAACCAGGGACGGTCCCACCACACGCGGAAGAGCGCCTCATAAGCTCCGGACTGCGCCTCGTAGTTCGCCGGCACGCCCGCCGCGCGGCGTCCCTCCGGCAACTCCCACTGGCGGCCCGCCGCGCCATCCACGCTGCGGTACCCGAACTCGGCGAACAGGATCGGCTTGCCCGTGGCGGCCGCGACCTCGCGCAACTCCTCGCTCCACGGCTCCCACGCCTCGATCAGCGTCTCCACGTCCGGCGTAGCGTCGTCGGTGAGGGGGAAGTAGGCGTCCACGCCCACGAGATCGAGCGCATCCCAGAACTCGATTTGGGCGTACTTGTCCCAGTTCGCCGCGTAGGTGAGCCGGCCGCCGTAGATCGCCCGCACCTCCTCGATGAGCGACCGCCAGTAGTCGGGGCGCGCGAGCGCGACGAGATCGACCTCCGTCCCCACGCTCATCATCTCCACGTCCATCGAGTCGGCGACGTGCGCGAACCGCAGGATGTACTCCCGGTATCCCGAGAGAAACATCTCCCAGTCCTCCTCCGTCTCGGGCTCGAACTCGCCCGGCCAGCCCTGTCCGCGCACCCAGAGGTGCGGCTTGAGGAGGACGGAGAGCCTGCTCTCCCTGGCGTATTCGATGGTCTTCGCCACCCCCTCCGCCGTTTCGCCCCAGAACTGGCGTTCGCGGTCGAACGCGACGCGTGGCCGGGCGGGGTCCACGAAGGCGTAGGGGACGACGGCGACCCAGTTCGCTCCGGTGCGGGAAGCGCGAACGAGCGCGTCCGGCGCCATCTCGCGCCGCGGGGCGGAGAAGGAGACGCCGCGCACCTTCTGTTCCGGCTCGATGTTCGCCGCCAAGGCGGCCCGGCCGGACATGGCCGGATCGTTCCCCGCCCCGGCGGCGCCGCAACCGGCGAGGGCGGGTATTACGGCCAGCGCTACGGCCAGCACCGCTACCCGCGCCGCGCCCGGCATCGCAACCCGCGTGCGGGCGGCCAATCTCTTCGTATTCATCGTATTCATCTATACCATCGTGCCTTTCGGCAATCTGAATCTCAACACGTCCGCGACCCCTTCCATGCGAGCCGCTACCCCCTCCCGTACGAGTCGCGACCTCGCGTCGGGTTCACGCCCCGCGTCGCCGCGACGTCACACTTGAACGAATTCCGGGCGGGGAGTCTCTTGTGCCCATGAGTACACGCGGAAGCGCGGAACCGTTCGACTTCGACGGGGATTACGGCGGCGACTACGAGTACATCGCCCGCACGGTGATACCCGGCTACCTGAGTTCTTTCCGGCAGGCGCTCGCGCTCCTCGGGGGACGGGTGGGCCCGAGTCCGCGCGTGCTGGTCGTCGGCGCCGGAACCGGCATTGAGCTGGTCACCTTCAAGGCGGCGGAGCCCGGGTGGCGGCTGACCGGCGTCGATCCGTCGCGCCAGATGATCGAGATCGCCAGGCACCGGATACGGGAGGCCGGCGTGGAGGCTGGCGTCGGAGCCGGCGTGGGGGCCGCAGTCCGCCTCGTCCACGGACATGTCTCCGATGTCGAGGAGGAGGGCTTCGACGCCGCCACCTGCTTCAACGTCATGCACTTCCTGCCGGACGACGGCGCGAAGCAGTCGCTCCTGCGCGAGATCGCCCGCCGCCTCGCGCCCGGGGCGCCCTTCCTGCTGTTCGAACTCCACGGCGACCGGAGCGGCCCCCGCTTTGACGAACTGTTCGCGGCGTGGAGCCGCTACTGGGAGATCCACGGCATGGGAGAGGCGGAACGGGCCGCGTTCCGCGCGAAGATCGACGAGGGCATCCACTGGGCTTCGGAGGCGCGCATCCTCGAACTGCTGGCGGGCGCGGGATTCGAGGACGCGTGGCGATACTACCGGGCGCTCCTCTACGGCGGCTGGATCTCGCGCCGCGCGCGGTAGCGGGGTGCCGCGCGCGAGGGCGCCGGAGCACGAGCGCCGGAGCACGGGCCACGTTCCCGCGGGAACGTCTCACTCCCCCCGGTTCAGCTCCGGGAAGTAGCTCGAGAAGAAGCCGCGGTCGCGGGTGAGGAAGCGGTCGGCGCTCGCGACGGCATGGGCACCGATGAGGAAATCCGTGATGATGCGGTCCCGGGCGCCTCCGGACCGGCGATACCGTCCCCAGCGGCGCCCCGCATCGTGGGCCATGTCCGAGTCGATCGGGGAGACGACGACATTGACCTCTCGCAGCGCCCGGTCCAGCGCCTCCCGGTCGGGAAACGCGGGGGCCAACTCCGCGTACACGACGTGAGAGACGAGGATCGCGCCGGCGTCGTACGCCTCCGCCAGCCATTCCTTCGATGTGCGGCCATGGCGCTCGTCCGGCAGGAAGATGTCGAGCAGCACGCTCGTGTCGACCGCCGTGATCATCGGCCCCGAAGCTCCTCGAGGTAGTCGTCCGTGCTCCCGCCCGTTCCCAGAATGCCGTACACCCGGTCCACGGGGTGCTCGGCGGCCGTCCTCTTTCGGATGAGGAGACCCCCCTCCGCCGGCACGAGTTCGACTTCGACGTTGTGATTCATCCCGAAACGGTCTCTCAGCTTCTTCGGGATCGTGATCTGCCCCCGCTCCGATATGCGCATGTCCGGCTCCCGATGGATCGAGATATAAATTAAGTTGACGGAAAATCATACTTTGAAATCCATACTCTGAGCAAGGGTCGAGCGGAGTGCCGCGACAGGCCGGGCAGCGCGCAGGCGACCGGCCCGGCGAGGCGTTGCCTGACGTGGAGCGTTCAGCCAGCATGATGAAGGGGATCGTCAACGGCGGATCAACGGCGGATCAACGGCGGATCGACCGGGTGAGCGGAGAGTCTGCCCTTTTGCGGTCGGCGCTGGCCGTCCTGCTTTGGGGAGCACAACGCGGGGATCGGGGGTAGAAGCCCACCATGAACGGATTCCTCACCATGAACGGACCTGGAATGCGTGCGCGGCGGCTTCCGGTTCGGGCCGGACTCTTGGCGGCCGCGGCTGCGGCCGTAGCGGCGACGCTGCCCTCCGTGCCCTCCGCGGGCGGGATTCTGGCGCAGGAGCGGCCACCGGAGGCGTCCGGGGAACCCTCTCGGGAATCGACGGTGCTCATGCTTTGGGGTGGCGTCCGAGCCGATGGCGAACTCGTGCTCGAACCCGCTTTCGCGTATGAGGGGAGAGTCCACGCTCCCGGGGCGCCCGGCGACTACCGGGTGCGGGGACTCGATGACGAGGGAGGGACGCTGTTCTCGATCAGTTTCACGCCGGGTGAGATCTCGGACGGGAGCAAGGGGTTTTCGCACTCGATTCCGTTCGATCCCGCGTGGACGGAGGCGCTGGACCGGCTCGAACTCCGCGGGCCGGAGGGCGTGGCCACCGTGGACCGGGAGGCCGGCGCACGGGGGATGATGGTGATCGACCGCGTCACGGGGCAGGTGCGGAGCATCCTGCGCAATGGGGCCGCTGCGCTCCCGGCGGAACTGGCGGCCGACAGCTCCCGCGTGCGGATCCTGCGCGGGCTGCCGCGCCCCCCGGGCTGACCTCCAAAGCGGACAGAGCGGACAGCTTTGGTGGACAGCTATGGTGACCGTGTTAGCTTGAATCGCGCCGGGCGGCACCCCCGTCGGGTCCGCCCCGTTTCCCGGCCGGGTAGCTCAGCTGGCAGAGCAACGGACTTTTAATCCGCAGGTCGTGGGTTCGACCCCCACCCCGGTCATTCCATCCCCCGCACCGCCGTCGCGTGCGCACGCTGTCGCGGCGCACAACGGTCGCGGCGCCCCTGATTCCGGCGCCCGTCAGTTCCAGCGATACGCGAGGCGGAGGTAGTAGAAGCCGCCGTTGGAGCCGAAGGGGGATCCGGGGCCGTAGCGGTTGCCGGAGAACGTGGCGCCGGGGTTTTCCTCCGGGTACCGGTTGAGGGCGTTCTGGCCTCCGGCGGTCAACGTGAGCGATTCGCCGATCGACCATGAGGCCTCGAGATCGACGAGATGGGCGCCGGGATACGAGAGATCGTCCCGGGCGTCGAACCAGCCCGCGTAGTAGCTCAGGCGCCCCAGCAGACTCACTCGGCCGAGCGCATGCTTCCCCGTGAGAATCCAGCGTGTGTCGGGAAGCCCCTCCTCGAGTTGGCGAATGCGGGTGTCATCGAGCTTGTCCGGATCGAACTTCGTGACCCTCGTCTGCGTGTGGTTGAAGGCGAGGCTCAGCGCCGTCCCGCCGGCGAGCGATGCGGGCGCGTACGTGGCGACGACGTCGAGACCCTGGGTGCGCGTGCTGAAGTCGTTCGTGAAGAAGCGGAACTCCTGCAGATTGCGCGCGCTCACGATGCCTTCCTCGACGAGTCTCGTCTGTTCGTCCGGGGTGAGGTTGAAGCGCTGCGTGAGCGCGATGCGGTCGGACAGGGCGACGCGGAAGTAGTCCGCCGTGAGCAGGAAGTCGCCGCGCTCCAGCACCGCTCCGGCCGCGAGATTCCGGGACTTCTCGGCGTCGAGCGGGACCCCTCCCCTCAGCGCCGCGACTCTGGATGTGGAGGGGATCGTCCCGCTGTTCACCAGGTCGCCCAGGTTCCGGTCGAAGATCGTGGAGACGTTGAAGGCGTTCTGCTGGCCGGGCGTGGGCGCGCGGAACCCCGTGCTCAGGCTGCCGCGCAGAGCGAGCCCGCCCGTGAGCGCGTACCGTCCCGCGAGCTTGCCGTTCAGCGTTGAGCCGAAGTCCTCGAAGTTCTCGAACCGCAGGGCTCCGCCGAGCGTCCAGCGGTCGTTTCGGTAGTCCCGCAGTTCGGCGTCCGCGTAGAAGGCGGTGTTCGTGCGGCGCCAGTCGCCGGCCGCGATGGGACTGAAGCCGGGGAAGCCGTTGGAGCCCGCGCTGAACCCCTGCGGAGCGAGGCGGCCCAGCGTCCACGATTCGTCCTGCCCGATGCCGATCGTGAAATGCTCGTCGCGCCACTCGACCCCCGCCGCCAGGTCGAGCATGTCGCTCACGGTGTACGCGGCGTCCACGTGCAGGTCGATGTCCACCTGCCGGTAGAGCCCCGGATCGAACTCGGTGGGCGTGGCCCGGCCCAGCGAAGCATTGACCGTGTTGAAGATGAAGAAATCCACTTCGTTCTCGCCGTAGTTCCCGCTCACGTCCCAGTGCAGGCGCCCGACCTGGCCCTCGACGCCGGCCACGAGCGAGGCGTCTCTCACATCCCCTCCGAACTGTGGCGTGAACCCGCCCGGGAACAACTCCTGGAAGGTGAAGCAGTTCGGATCCGAGAGGACCTGCTGGAGGGCGGCGGGGTCGGGCAGCCCCTCGGTGACGCGGACGACCGGGCAGCCGGCGGAGCCGTCGAGGACGCCGTCCTGCACGTCGAGCAGGTCGCCGATGAGGAGCGTCTCCCCGCCATCCAGGCTGAACACGCCGCTTCGCGTGTTCGGGTTGCGGTAGAAGAAGCCCCCCGTCACGCGCTGGCTGGCGAAGTTCGCGTGCGCGTAGGCCTTCGTGGCGCTGCCGAGGAAGTAGCCGAAGTTGCCCCACAGCTTGAGGTCGTCCTCGATTTGCGGCGCGCCCCAGATCTGGGCCGGGTCCCGCACGTGCGTGTTCCCCCGGGAGACGAGGAGCGCGGCGTCCGCCCGCTGCACGCTGCGGCTGCTCGAGTTCGAGCGCCCGTACTCGGCGCTCAGATTGGCGAACCCGGTGGCGCCGAGGGGGAATCCGGTGTTGCCCGAAATCGTGTAGCCTTCGCCGCCGCCGTCGCCGAAGCCGCCGCCCCGCACTTCGAGCGCGCCGCCGGAACGGGCGTCCTTGAGATGGAAGTTCATCACGCCGGCGATGGCGTCGGAGCCGTACTGGGCCGAGGCGCCGTCGCGCAGCACCTCCACCTGCCGCAGCGCGATGGCCGGGATGCTGGAGAGATCCGGGCCCTGGGCGCCGTCGGCGACGCCGTTGCCGATCCAGGTGATGACCGCCGCCCGGTGGCGCCGCTTCCCGTTCACGAGCACGAGCGTGTGGTCCGGGGCGAGTCCGCGCAGGTTCGCGGGTCGGATGATCCTGGCGGCGTCCCCCGTCGCCTGCGGGTTGACGTTGTAGGAGGGGATCGTCGTCCTGAGGAGGTCGTCGATGTCCGTGTCCCCCTGGTCGAGCAGTTCCGAGGGCGGGATGGCGTCGATCGGGACCATCGATTCGGTCACGGTCCGGGGCCTCGACCGGCTGCCGACGGCGACGAGTCCGGCCACGGAGATCACGGTCTGGGTCAGGGGAACCTCGAGCACGACGACGGAATCGTCCACGATGGTCGCTTCGCGCTGCGCGATGCCGTAGCCGAGCAGCCGCACTTCGACCGCGACGGGGCCGGAGCGGAGGTTCGGCATGTGGAAATGGCCCTCGACATCCGTGATCCCGCCGTAGCCGAGTCCCGGAAGCGTGACCTGCGCCCTCGGCAGCCCCGCGCCCGTCTCGGCGTTCAGCACGATGACGTCGAGCCCGCCGCTCTGCGCGAGCACCTCCGCCGGAGCCGCCGGCAACGCCAGGGCCGCAGCGATGAGAATCCTCCGCATTCTCCGCATCCTCCAGTTCCGCCGCATCCTTACGCCTCCTCTGCGCCCTTCGGGGCGGCCGAGAGCAGATGGTGGGTCCAGGCGGCGATGTGGTCCATCTGCCGCTCCCGTTCGCCGGCCCACCGGGGCAGCCGGATGGCGTTGGCGACGAATACGCCTCCCCCGCCGAGGGCCATCAGCGCAGGGACCATCAGCGCGGCGCCCGCCCTGCCGTCCGCGACCATGATGAAGGCGACGACCACCGACATGACGGCAAACATGACCCCCAGGAAGGTGGTTTCGAGCGCGTCGCCCTTGCGCGTTCCCAGCCGGAGCCGGTGGCCGGACTCCGTCTGTTCGAGGACCGCGTGGAGGTTCCCGTTGCTCCATTCGCGGATCCCGCCCTCGGGCCCGACCTCGCCCTTCGCGTCGAACGTGGCCCGCAGTTCGGCGACGAGAAACTGCCACTCGCGGTCCGTCAATTCGCGGGGGAGATCTACGACCCGGCCCGCGGAAATCGGAATGCCCAGCAGCTTTCGCCGCGGAAGCGCGCGCGGGAGCGCATCGAGGCCCGCGGCCGCCACCGCGATCCGCTCGGCGGAGAGGCCGACCTCCAGACCCACGGCCTGGAGTTCCTCGAGCGTGAGGCCTCCCTCCACGCGCGCGGGCGGGCTCGCGCGGTCCTCCTCGGCGGCGCGCGCGAAAACCTCTCGGACTTCTTCTTCTCCGTACCTGCGTTCGCTGTCCATGGCGGCGTGAATCTGTGGTCCATCGGTGGATGAGGGAAAGATGACGACGGCGGGAGGGGTGATGGCGGAACCGTCCCGCCCGACGCAGCTTGTCGCCGGGCGCGGCGCCGTGGGCTGCGCCGGGGGGCGCACCGAGTCCGGCGGGTAGCGAGACAAGGAGCGGAATGTGAGAGCCATCGGGTGGCTGGCGGCGTTCGCGGCCGTAACGCCTCTGCTGAATCATGGGTCCGTGGCGGCGCAGACCGCGTTCGGTCTCAAGGGAGGCGTGACCTGGGCCGACGCCGCCTTCATCGACCAGTTCACATCGGAGGCGCTGCTTCGAAGGGTGGGCGGGGGCTTCGTGACGCTGCCTCTGTCGGAGCGCGGGACGGTCCAGCTCGAAGCGCTCTATCTGGAACGGGGGTTCTCGACGTCGGGCCTCCATCGAGACGGGTCGAGGACGAGGATGTCCTACCTGGATTTTCCCGTGCTGCTTCGGTTCCGGTTGACCCCGACGCCCGCGCGCGTGCGCCCGATTCTGCTGGGAGGCGCGTACTGGGGGCACGAGGTGGGCTGTCGCCTGGAGGGCGGCGTCGCGCAATTCGAGGAAAGCAACAGTTGCGAGGGGCGGTTCCAGCTCCGGGGTGTCGCGGATGTGGGTCTTATCGTCGGCGCAGCCCTCGAGGCCGCGGCCACCGACGTCTGGTTCGTGACGGTCGAAGCCCGCTACCACTACGGGGTGCGCAACCTCCACTGGGATCCCGCGTCCGATGGGGCGCAGGCGCGCAACCTGTCCGCCATGGCCGGCTTCGGAGTGCGGGTCGGCGGCTGACCGCTATCCCGGCTGGCGGGGCTCGCCGCGCGGGCCGGGATAGCCGGGCTGGCCGGTGGCCTGCCATGCGGGCGGCGGCGTGGCCGGGAACGCCTTGACGGCTTCGACAATTCCCTGTGCGGCTTTCTCCGGCGCCCCCAGGATCACCCCCCGGTCTCGCGCGCTCGTGATGAACCCCGTCTCGATGATCACGCCCACCGTCATCGGATGGAGCGCGTGCCGGTATCGGCGGTAGTTGAAGGCGTAGTAGTTCCGCATGCGACGCGTGGCGACGGGCAGGCTGCGGAGTCCCGTCGCTTCTCCGTACTTCTCCCGCAGGATCTGCGCGATCTCGGGCGCGCGGCCCGTGGCGTCGCGGCGCGGAGCGGCGACCCGGTATCCCGACGCCTGGGGGCTGTCGCTCCCGTCGGCATGGATCGCGATGAAGAGGTGCGCGCGGTAGCCCGGAGGCACGACGGCGGGGAGGATGTCGACCTCGTAGCCCAGCGCCTCCAGCTCCGCCCCGGCGAGCCGGGCGATGGCAAGGTTCGCCTCCCACTCGGCGGTTTCCCGCCACCGCGTACCGTTGTAGCGGATGCGGCGGAGTTCGCGCGGAGCCTCGTCGGCCCGCCAATGCCCGGCCTGGAGCCCGATTCGGATGGGGGCCGCGGGCCCCGGCACCGTCGCGTGCCAGGGTGAGCCCGCCGCAGGGTCCGACTGGCGTCCCGCGGGGGACGATTCCTGGGCGACGGCGGGCCGTGGCGCCTCGTGTCCGGCAACGAGGGCGGCCACGGCGACCGTGAGCATTCTGAGCCTCAAATGTGGCCTCAAGTGCGCGATCTCCTCCCAAG
>LXNJ01000547.1_pt1 | contig 25744 bp, 20 predicted proteins | sample 809081 | NCBI WGS metagenome assembly LXNJ01 (sample SAMN04870510, study PRJNA318959) | sponge metagenome | biome: sponge; feature: marine sponge reef; material: water | host: Petrosia ficiformis | place: Greece: Milos, Mediterranean Sea | collected 2013-05-29 | depth 5-7 m | reverse complement strand
GCGTTCCACGCCGCTACCGCGGTACAAGCAAAGCGAGGCAGTCCAGTTCCGCTGCGCTCTCGCGCAGCGGGTGCCGGCTGAAGCCGGCGTTCCACGCCGTTTCTGCCGTGCAGACGAGTGGCGGAGTGCTGTTTCAACCGCCTCTCGGCGGTCGATGCCGGTCTGAATGAAGGGCCCCACCGGGAGAACTGCCCGGCGCTCCTGGCCGGGTCAGTCGCGGGGAGGGGACTGCGCGTTGATCTCGGCGAGGCGTTGGCGGAGGAGCGGTTGCTCCGGATTCAGCTCCAGGGAACGCTGGAGCGTGGCGCGGGCGTCGTCCAGCCGTCCGACCTGGGCGTAGGCGTCACCGAGCACGTTCAGGAGCCCGAACCCCGGCGTCCGCAGCCCGAGGGCCCGCTCCAGGTGCGTCACGCTCTCGTCGTAGCGGCCCTGGAAGTAGCGAACGAACCCGATGCCGCTGGCTATCTCGAACACCTCGGGGAACTGCTCGACCATGGGCTCGAGCAGCGCCGCGGCTTCAGCCACCCGACTGGTCTGGATGTAACCGTGGGCGAGCTTCCAGCGGGCGGCCTGCAACTGCGGGTTTCCGGACGCCACCGCCGCCTCGAACTCGCGAAGCGCGTCGTCAAAGCGTGACAGCGTCAGGTACTGATCACCACGGACGAGCGCCAGCAGGCCGGGCGTCTCCGGGTTGAAGCCGCGCCGGTACACGAATCCCGCGCGCGGGACCCCGGCCCGGGGCGAAACCTGAATCCGGCGGTCCCGCTGATCCAGCACGGTCCCGTCGGATCCCTCGAGCCGGGCGCGCAGCCAGTAGCTCCCGCCGACTCCCAGATCCAGCGGAATGCGGCTGAGAACGGCGCCCGGTCCGGGGACGGCCACGGTCGCTTCGACCAGGGCCTCTCCTTCCGGGCTTCCCGAGACATCGGCCAGCAACTGGAACCGAATCTGCTGGTTCTCGGCCCGGTCCATCACGTGCGCGAAGGCGTAAAGCGTGTTGCTGAGGGCGAAGAGACCGTCCGCCGCCGGCTGGACGCGGACGCTTCCGACCTGGAACGTGCGAATCGCGTCCGGGCTGGAGGCCTCGACCAGCTCCGTGCCGTCGAACCCGGCAACGATTCCCGCGATCCGGGAAGCGCCGGCTTCACCCAGGCGGGTGGTGTCGATCGTCGTCTCGGCCACCGTGAACTGCTGCGCCGCGCGGTTTCTGACGATCACGCTCAGGTCGTACGTGCCGGGCAGCAGCGGCACGCTGTCCTGGTACGCGAAGGGCGACGCCTGAACGTCCTGGACCTGAGCCCGGGTGAGTTCGAGGTAGGCGGGGCGGTCGATCGCCAGCACCGTCACGTCGTCCTCGTTGACCGCCTCTACGGAGATATCGAGCGTGGTGTAGAACCGCGTCTGGTCCTCGTCCGTCTCCAGCGTGAAGTTCTGTGGATCGATCTCGACGCTGAAGTGAACGAAGGGGGTGTCATCGGGCCCTCCGGTGATCGCAAACACTCCCCGGCTGGGAACGAAGTTGAACGAATAGTCGGCCGAAACCCGATCCCGGTAGCGCAGCCAGGCATCGGCATAGTCGGTCCGGATGGCGCGCCGGGGCGAATCCTCGACCCGCGCGATCAGGAGGTCACTCGACAGCGAGGCCCGGCCCGAGGTCCAGTCGCCCGGCTCCGACGGATCGAGAGAGAGCGAGGCGTTCGCCAGCTCCGCGTCGATGCGCTGCAGGGTCTCGTAGGCCTGGACGTTGCCCTCCGGACCGGGGCCCTGCGTGTACTGGCCGCGCACCAGCGACTGCGGCCCGTCCACCACCGGGTGATAGAGCCGGAATTCCCCGATGTCGTGGCGCTTGAAGAAGACCAGGTAGAAGAACGACGGCAGTCCCTTGGATACGTCTCCCTGGTAGAACCAGAGTTCGGACGACACCACCTCGTTGTAGCCGTCAAAGGAGTGCCGTTCGCGCGGCTCCCCCAGGAGGATGTGGTAGCGGCCGCGGTCGGTCCGCCAGCCCTCGCGGAACGTGTCCCGGCCCAGGTACTTGTTGGCGTACTCGATCCGGGCGTAGTGCTCATCCTTGAACTCGTTCTCCGGGGTGGCGGGGTACGGATCGCGCTTTTCCCAGAAGACCTCGATGAAGCGGACACGTTCCTCGAGCGTTTCGAGGCTGAGGAACACGTCCTCTTCCCGGTCGGTGATGATGTAGACCACCTCTTTTTCGAGCCAGTCACGGTGGTCTTCCCGCAGCCGCTCCAGCTTCTCGTCCCGGCTGAGTTCCTCCTGGGCGGCCGCGGCCATCGCGGGCGCGGCGGCCAGGAGAAACGCCAGCAGCGTGATTGGTTGTGCTACTCGCGTCATCACCGAACCCCGCGAAGAGCGGACACGAAGGTCTCCGGAGCGCGCCGGCCGAACCGTATGCCGTGGCGTTTGAGCATCTCGTTGAGCGTGGTGGGCTTCAGGCCCAGTACCTCCGCGGCGCGCTTCTGGACGCCGCCGACACGGTCGAGGGTTTCGAGAAGAAGCTGCCGTTCCACTTCGGAAATGTACTCGCGCAGCGTAACGCCGTCTTCCAGCGGCGGGACCGAGGAGACCGAGGCCCGCGATGTCCGGCTCCGTACGGCGTCCGGCAGCAGGGAGGCGTCGATGTCGTTGCCGGGGGTCAGGACCACCGCCCGTTCCACCGCGTTTTCGAGCTGGCGCACGTTTCCGGGCCAGGGACAGTCGAGCAGCGTCTGCATCGCGTCTGCGGAGAAGGAGAGCTGGGTCTTCCCGTTCTCGCTAGCGTACTTCCTCAGAAAGTGCTGCGTGAGCGCCGGGATGTCCTCCCGGCGATCCCTGAGCGGGGGGAGATGAATGTTGATGACGTCGAGCCGGAAATAGAGATCCTCGCGAAACTTGCCCTGATCGGCCAACCGCTTCAGGTCGGTGTTCGTGGCCGCGATGACCCGGACGTCCACCTTGATGGTCTCGACCCCGCCCAGGTTCATGAATTCCTTTTCCTGGATCACCCGGAGCAACTTCGCCTGCGTGTCCACGTGAACGGTGCCGATCTCATCAAAGAAGATGCTGCCGCCGTCGGCGATCTCGAAGAGGCCCTTCTTGGGAGCCACCGCGCCGGTAAAGGCTCCCTTGAGATGGCCGAAGAGATTGCTCTCCAGAAGCTCGGGGGGAAGGCTCCCGGAGTGGACGGTGACGAACGGGCGCTTCTTGCGCGGACTGAGGCGGTGGATCGCTTTCGCGACCAGTTCCTTCCCGGTGCCGCTCTCGCCGGTGATCAGGACATTGGCCCTGGATCCGGCGACCTGCTCGATGAGCGCGTACACCTCCTGCATCCGTGGCGCCTTGCCGACCAGTTCTTCGAATCGCTCCCGGCGGACGAGTTGCTCGCGGAGCGAACGGTTCTCGCGCGCGAGCCGCCGCTGGCGCACTCCGTTGCCGACGAGGTTCAGCACCTCATCGTTCTTGAACGGCTTGGTCAGATAGTCGAACGCGCCGCACTTGATGGCCGTTACGGCGGTTTCCACGGACGCGAAGGCGGTCAGCATCACGACCGCGATCTCCGGGTCGATTTCCCGGAGCCGCTCGAGCACCTTGAGCCCGGAGATGTCCGGAAGCATCACGTCCACGACCGCCAGATCGATCGGCTCACGATCCACGATCCGAATTCCCTGCTCGCCGTTCTCGGCGAGCCGCACCGAATAGCCGGCCTGGCGCAACAGCGCCTCGAGAATCTCCCGCATCACCTGCTCGTCGTCGACGACGAGGACGGTCCCGCGATTTCGACTCATGGTCAGGACAGGCTCCTGGTCTCCGCGCCGCGGGAACCGGCGGCCTTCGGAACTGCCACGGACCTGTCTCCGGGCGCCGGACGCTCACCCGCTGAATCCGCGGCCGGAAAACGAATCAGGAAACGGGTCCCGGTGCTCACGTTGCTTTCGACTTCCATGGCGCCGCCGTGTTCCTGGACGATTCCGTAGCTGATCGAGAGTCCGAGACCGTTCCCGCCGCTCTTCTTGCGGGTCGAAAAGAAGGGGTCGTAGATCCGCCGGATGTCTTCGGGCGCGATGCCCTCTCCGGTATCGGCGACTTCGGCGACCACCTGACCTCCCTCGCTGCGAGTGGTGAGGGTGAGCCAACCACCCGCCGGCATCGCGTCAAATGCGTTTACCGCCAGATTGACGAAGACCTGCTGGAGCTTGTTCTCGTCGCCCCTGAGCGGTGGCAGCGCGGGATCGAGTTCCTTGCGGATGCGGATGTGCGAACTCTTCAGTTGGTGATCGAGGAGGGCGAGCACGTCCCCCAGCACCCGGTTGAGGTTAACGATCTGGAAGTCCGTCTGCCCGTGGCGGGCGAAGTTGAGCAGGCCGTTGACGATCTTCGAGGCGCGCTCCGTCTGTTTTTCGATCTTGGTCAGGAGCGGGCGGCGCGGATCGTTCTTCGCGGTCTGGTCCTGCAGCATCTGGGTGAAGCTGGAGATCCCGGTGAGCGGCGTGTTCACCTCGTGCGCGACACCGGCGGCGAGGACGCCGAGGGAGCTCATCTTTTCCCGGAGCTGCATCTCGTTTTCCATCCCGACCCGCTCGGTGACGTCTTCGAAGATGAGGATCGCGCCGTGGCGCTGCCCGGCTCCCGACATGAACGGCGCAGCCTTGACGTTCACGACCCGGTCCCGGCCGTCGGCAGCCCTCAGGTTCATCCGGGAGATTCCGCCCCCCTCGCTGCGGGAGAGCCATCCCTCGCCGAGCCCGGCGTCAAGCGCCTGGCGCAGACCTCTCGGGAAGACCGCCGCGTAGGAGGAATGGGCGACCTCGTGCCGGCTCCGCCCATAGATGATCTCCATGGACCGGTTCCAGCGGACGACCCGGCCCTTGAGATCCAGTACGACGACGCCGGCCGCGAGCGATTCAATGGTGTCCTCGCTCTGCTCCCGGAGCGCGACCACCTCCTCGTGCTTGGCCTGGAGCGAACTGTAGAGACGCGCGTTCACGAGCGCGGTCGCCGCCTGCGCCGCCACCGTGCGGAGCAGGTCCAGGTCCTCGGAGGAGAGATCCTCGCCGTCAACCGTTTCCCCCAGCAGGAAGGCGCCCACCACCTCGCCCCGCGCGAAGCAGGGGACGGCATTCAGCACCCAGACGCCCTCCCGGACCGGCGCCGGCATCTGGTAGGCGCGCGCGATGGCGCCCGCGCTCAGCCGCTTCCTCACGGATGCGGCGGCGATGAACCGTTCGGAGGCCGCGATTTCCGTGTCATCGAGGCCGTGGGCGGCGACGACTTTCAACTCCGGAACCGGTTTGTCGTGCACGGCCGTCAGCAGCGCCACCCGCTGCATCCGGAAGGTCTCGGCGATGCGCTCGACCAACCGGTTCGCCAGCGGAACCAGATCGAGCTGGGAGTTCATCTCGCCGGCCAACCGGGCAAGGGCCCGCCGGAAGTCGTAGTGCTCGCGATAGAAGAGCCGGTCGATCAGGCGTTCGGTGCGGGTCCGGAAGGCCGGGACCGCCAGCGCCGCGACGATGGCCGAGAGCACGGCAATGATCAGCGAGTGCTCGTCGCCCCCGAACCACGTGGTTCCCGCCAGGAAGGCCGCCAGGAAGATCGCGGCGATGCCCAGCATCAACGAGGCCAGCAGGATCCCGCGCTTGAACAGGACCTCCACGTCCATCAGCCGGTACTTGACGATCGCGTACGCGAAGGACAGCGGAACCAGGACCACCGGCACCAGGGAAAGCTCCATTTCCGGCGTCGTCGGCAGCCCTCCCAGGTAGGGAACGGCGTAGATCAGCGCGAACGGCAGCATTCCCGCGCCGGTCCCCCAGACGATCCATTTGAGCTGCTTCGAGACCGTGACGCTCTCGGCGTTGCGATAAGCGTCCACGAACGCCGCGAACGCCGCCAGGGAATAGAGCGCCCACAGCACGGGTTCGAGGCGGTCCACCACGAACTCGCTGCCGGTGATGATCCCGCCTCCCGGGCTGAACGGGGAGAAGTAGAGGATCCGGGAGCCGACCGAAAGGCCGAGCAGGGCGATGGACGGCGCGTATGCCCAGTGGAGCAGCTTCGGCCACCGCTCCAGGAATCGGCTGCGATCCGGGAAGGTAAGCGCGAAGTGGAGGAATACCGGAGGGAAGAACAGCACCCCGACCCGGTCGAGCCAGAAGAAGAGGTGGTCGAAGAGATCCAGTTGCCCGGTGAACGAGAACGAAAAGGCGAGCAGCCACAGGAGGCAAAGCCCGTAGAAATGGGCGGAGGCGGAGGCGCCGCGGCGGAAGGCGTAGACGAAGGTGCCGACCCCGCCGGCGAAGATGCCCACCGCGGCGAGGAACAGATAGAGCGAGACGTTCCCGGTGGGGAGAGGCACCACGGAGAGCGTCATCCCGCGACGCTCGCCCTCCCGGATCAGGACGTAGCGCAGGCGCGATCCCTCCGAAGCGTCGTCGAGAACGCTGCGGACGTCGTTCGCGCTGTCCACCTCGATCGTCGTGCCGCTGCTGCGGTCGGTAATGACCTGCAGCGCGTCACCGACCTCGATGCCGGCCTGGTCCCCGGCGCCGCCCTCTTCGACGCGCACCGCGACCACCCGGCCCAACTCATCGCCCCACAGCACGCCGTCGTCCATGACGCCGGAGACCACCTGGCGCGCAACGTTCGTCACCACGAGGGCGAGTAGCAGCGCGGTCGCCGCGACAGCCAGGGTGGAGCGGGTGACCCCGCGGAGGAGGGGCATACGGGTCAGCGCCCGGTGGGTGGGACCGGGACTCGCCATCTTATCCAATGTGACGGATCGGTGTCGGGGGATTCAATGAATTGGATGGACGCGCTCGGCGACGGAGACCGCAGTCCCCGTACCGGGTGGGGTGTGAAGGAGGGTGGGGTTGTCCGATTCCGCTGGGCTCTCGCCCAGCGGGTGCCGGCTGAAGCCGGCGTTCCAAGCCGTGGTCCCGTCTACAGGGCGTGATGTTCCCATCCCGTGTCCGCTGTGGGCGGGTGGAGGCTGCGATTTCGACCGCCTCTCGGCGGTCGATGCCGGCCGGAGGCCGGCGCTCCGAACTCTCGTGCAGCGGGTGCCGGTCTGGAGGCCGGCGTCCCAAGCCGTGGAGCCCGACGGGGCGGGAGGTTCCCTTCGAATGTCCCCTTTCGAGAGGTGGAGGCTGCGATTTCGACCGCCTCTCGGCGGTCGATGCCGGCCGGAGGCCGGCGCTCCGAACTCTCGTGCAGCGGGTGCCAAGCCGTGACCCAAGCCGTGGTCCCGTCTACAGGGCGTGATGTTCCCCTCCGGTGTCCGCTGTGGGCGGGTGGAGGCTGCGATTTCGACCGCCTCTCGGCGGTCGATGCCGGCCGGAGGCCGGCGCTCCGAACTCCGGCGCTCCGAACCGGGGTGGCGTTCTCTTAGAACCGGACCGCGAGACCGCCCACGATGCGCCGGGGCGCGTGGGCCACCGCGATCTCATCCAGCAGGGACCGGCCGAGCATCTCCCGGAAGAAGAGATCGCGGACCGCGAGGGACAGCTCCCACTCGGTCCCGCTCCAGTCGGCGAAGGGGATGAGCTGGACCAGTTCCACATCGAAACGGGCGGTGTGTTCATCCGCAGCGGCGACCGCCGGATGCGTCGGCGCCAGGCCCGGATGGCGGATCACGCGGTACGCGGCGCCCAACCGGGTCCCGGAGGGACGAAGCCGCGCCACGATTTCGGCCGAGAGGTCGTGCACGACGGCGCTGCCTCCGACCGGCAGCAGGAACCGGGCCGCATTCGTGATGCCGGGACCAGCCGAACCGACAAAGCCGACGGGGTCCGCCGGCGTCTCGAGCGACGCCTCGCCGCCCGGATTCCGGACGACCGCAACCAGCCACGAGACCCGGCCGCCGAGATCGAGCCGCCGGTTGACCTGGCCCATCTCCCGAATCCAGTCGAAAGCGAAACCCGTCGAGGAATAGTCACCGGCGTTCGCGACATCGAAACGCCCTCCCGAAACCGGGCCCGATTCGAAGGTCCGCACCAACTGGTCGGTGGTGACTTCCCGGAACAACCGGGCCGCCAGGACATGGTTCGGCGACGCCTCGAACTGCGCGCCGGCCTGATAGCGGGTGTTCCGCTGGGCGGCCTCCGACCCGAACCACGACGGGTCGAGCGCGAGCAGGTCCCCGTGCGCCACCCGGGACAGGAGAGCGGAGTCCTCCCCGATCGGTCCGTCCACGCGAACCGCCACGCCGCCCATCAACGTCCAGTCCTGCCCGGCCTTCACTTCCAGGACGGCCCGCGGAGCGAGGCCCCGGTGCCCGGTCAGGTAGGAGAAGCGACGATAGGTGAGGCCGGTGCTCAGGCTGGCGCGCCCGAGCGTGAAGTCATCGGCGACGAAGACGGCGCCGTCCCACTCGGCCTGCGGTTCCTGAAGCAGCGCCAGGTTCAGGATGGGCGCCGCCGGCGGACGGTAGTCCGGCGCATCGCCGTAGACGTGCCGCTGGTAGGCGATCCCGGCGGCGAACTCGTGGCCGTCAAACTCCTCCATCGTGTAGGAGAGGTTCGCGGCCCAGGAAGCGAAGGCCGACTCCATCAGGCGGGCTTCGGCTTCCCAGTTTCCGCGCGCCGTGGAGGGCAGCTCGAAACGCGTGTAGGCGATTCCGGAGTCCACCGCCTGGCTTTCGGAAAGCCCGAGCGAGCTGCCCGACGCCGCGAAGAAGCCGAACTCGCCCTCGAGAGAGGCCAGCGCCGGGAAGCGCGGCCCATCGTTCCACGGGCCTTCCCAGATGTTGTTGAAATCGATTCCGGCGCGACGATCCTTCAGGACGTTCCGTCCGCCGCGCTGGAGGAGCCAGCGCAGTTCCGAGAGCGTGCCCGAACCCTGTTCCGAGCCGATGGCGGCCATCTGGATCAGCAAGGTGTCCGCCAGGGAGGCGCCGCTGCGAACGAGCACCTGCGCCCGCGGCGAAGGCAGGAATCCAGCCAGGTAGGCGCGCAGGCTGTAGAGCCCGGGAGACGCTTCCCCGACCTCGAAACGGCCTTCTTCGTCGGTCACGGCGAAGCGGGCCGCACCGTCGTCGCTGTCCGTCGCGAACACCGAAACCAGCGCGCCCGGCAGCGGGTTGCCGTCCTCGCTCGCCACCACCCCGGAAATCTGAGCCAGGACCACGACGCCGGCGGACGCGTTCGCCACTCCCGCCACATTGGCCTCCCAGCGAACCGGCGGTTCCTCGAACGTGGAACCCGGGACGGCGAGAGCCGGAGCGGCCACCAGCAAACCCCCGGTCAGGCAAAGAGCCCGATACCTGGGTCCGCCGACACTCCGGGGATTCATACCCGGATAGTCAATCGCGCCACCCCCCCGTTGTCAAACGGGAACGGAACCCCGGACGAAGGGGCGGCGGGGACTGCTATGTTTCGGAGCGTCATGAAGTTGCCTTCCCGGCGGCGCCCTGGACGCGCCGGCGCCATCGCCGCCATCTTCACGCTCGCGGTGCTGACGGCCGCGGCGGCCTCCTGGCAGCGCGGCGGAAACCGCTTGGCCGACCGGGAACAAAGAGCGATTGCGGAACCCTTCGTCGGGGTCACGACCGGCCACGGCATCGTGCCGGACCTCTTCTCCGTCCGCGCTACCGGGATTTCGACCGAGCCGGTCGCGGACGCCGCCCGGAGCTTCCTCGACTCCCTGAGTCAGGCGCAGCGGGACCGGGTTCTCTTCCGCGTGGACGACCCCGAGTGGCGGCGCTGGGCGAACCAGCACTCGCTGCCGCGCCAGGGGGTGTCCTTCGAGGAACTGGATGAACGGCAGCGGGAAGCTGCCTTCGGTCTGCTGAAGACGGGCCTCAGCGCCGAGGGTTTTCGGAAGAGCCGCGACATCATGCGCCTCAACCACACCCTCGGGGAGATCAGCGGACGGCTCGACGAGCTGGGAGAGTGGCTCTACTACCTCACCGTCATGGGCGAACCGTCCCGCGAAGAGCCATGGGGATGGCAACTCGACGGCCACCACCTGATCGTCAACTACTTCGTTCTGGGGGACCAGGTCGTCATGACGCCCACCTTCATGGGATCCGAACCGACCGCGGCGGAGTCCGGGGCGTTCGCCGGCGTCGCGGTCATGAAAGAGGAAGAGCAACGAGGCCTTGATCTCATGCTCGCGCTGAACGGCGAGCAGCGCCTCAAGGCCCGCATCGGATCCACCAAGGACGGGAGGAACGCGCTTGCGGAGGCGTTCCGCGACAATCTGGTCCTCGACTACGCGGGCGTTCCCGGCAGCGAGCTCGATGCGTCGCAACAGGAGCTTCTCCTTGCCGTCATCCAGGAGTTCGTCGGAAGCATGGCCGACGGTCACGCCCGGGTGAAGATGGAGGAGGTCCGGGAGCACCTGGATCGAACCTGGTTCGCCTGGGTCGGCGACGTCGATCCCGAGGGGGTCTTCTACTACCGGGTGCACAGCCCGGTGGTTCTCATCGAGTTCGATCATCAGCCGCCGGTCTTCCTGCCCCTGCCGCGGGTCCCCACCCGCCAGCACGTCCATTCCGTGATCCGGACCCCCAACGGGAACGACTACGGCAAGGACCTGCTGCGCCAGCACTACCTCGAGAGCCACCAAACCGCCGGCCATGACGACTGAGGCGGCGGTGGCCGATCGCTGACCCCGCGCATGGACGAGAGCGCTACCTGGATCGACCGCATCGCGGCCCGGGAGATCCTCGACTCGCGGGGGAACCCGACGGTGGAAGCCGAGGTCTGGCTCGCCGGGGGCGCCAGAGCACGCGCCGCGGCGCCGTCGGGAGCCTCCACCGGCCGGCACGAAGCCGTGGAACGCCGCGACGGGGACGAAACGCGCTTCCGGGGCCGGGGAGTGCTGGGAGCGGTCCACGCCATCGAGGAGCAGATCGGCCCCGAACTCGCCGGGGAGGACGCGGCGGACCAGGCGACCGTGGACCGGCTGATGATCGAACTCGACGGTTCCGACGACCGTTCACGGCTCGGAGCGAACGCGATCCTGGCCGTTTCGCTCGCGAGCGCCCGGGCAGCGGCCGCGGCTCAGGGGCTGCCGCTCTACCGGTCGCTCGGGGGCGCGATCGCGGACACCCTGCCGGTTCCCTATTTCAACGTGCTGAACGGCGGGGCCCACGCCGACAACGCCCTGCTCGTCCAGGAATTCATGGTGGCGCCCCTGGGCTTCGGCAGCTTTGCCGACGCGCTCCAGGCGGGCGTCGCCGTCTACCACGAGCTCCGCGACGTGCTCGGCAAGCGCGGTCACTCGACGGCCGTTGGCGACGAGGGCGGTTTCGCCCCCGCGCTTTCGGACGCCGGCGAGGCGCTCGAGTTGGTGACGGAAGCCGTCGAGAGCGCCGGTTTCGCACCCGGCGAGCAAATGGGATTGGCCCTCGACGTGGCGGCCACCGAGTTCGGAGACGAAAACGGCTACCGCTTTCCCGCGGACGGACCGGCGCGGCCGGCCTCCGCGATGATCGAGACCTACGCCGGCTGGCTGGACCGGTTTCCGGCGCTGCTCTCCATCGAGGACGGGCTTGCCGAAGACGACTGGGAAGGCTGGACGGCGCTGACCGCGGCGCTGGGGGACCGTGTCCAGTTGGTCGGTGACGACCTCTTCGTCACCCAGGAAGACCGCCTGCGGCGCGGGATCGCCGAGAGAGCGGCAAACGCCATCCTGATCAAGCCCAACCAGGTCGGCACCCTGACCGAAACGGTACAGGTGGTCCGGGGAGCGCTGCGGGCGGGTTTCGGCGCCATGCTGAGCCACCGGTCCGGCGAGACCCCGGATACCGCGATTTCCCACCTCGTCGTCGCTACCGGCGCCGGACAGATCAAGGCCGGGGCGCCCTGCCGCGGCGAGCGGGTCGCGAAGTACAACGAGCTTCTCCGGATCGAGGGGGAGCTCGAGGAACGCGGACGCCTCTGGCCGCATCCCGCGGCCTCGCACTGACCGTGGAGCAACCCTTCCGGATCCGGCAGTACCCGCTGGAGACCGGCGCGCTCGAGATCCAGTTCATCGAGGAGTTCTTCGGCGAATTCGACCGGAAGAAGTCCGCCGCCCAGATCCATGAGCGCCTCAAGGGCCGGGAGCACGGAATCTTCATGGTGGAGGCGAGCCTGCCGGAGGAACCCACGCGCTTCGCCCCGGTTTCCTACCGGGTAGCTCACGAAATCCGGAGCGAGGAGACGGACCCGGAACTTTCGGACCTGGTCACCCGCCTGCGCGAAGCGGTGCGGTTCTCCGGGCAACGGGTTCTCTACGCCTGGCTCGGCGGGACCAGAAGCGACTGGCGCGGCCAGGGTCACTTCCGCGCGCTCGACGAGTTCCAGGAAGAGTGGGCCATCGAACAGGGCTTCCGGGAGATCGTGGTCAAGACCAAGAACCGCTACTACGAGATGCGCAGCACCCTCACCCACCTGCACTTCGACGTGGTCAAGTACGAGCCGCACCCGATCCACAACGGCGATTCCAAGGTGTACCTGTCGAAGCGGCTCGGCGGCGGCATGCGCCGGCCGCGGCGGGCGTCGCTGGCGCGATACCTCGAGGTCTGATCTTCCGGGCCCGGGAGGTCCGACCGTTCGGGCCGGGGAGGGCCGGCCGGGGCTGCGGTATCTTCGCTCCTCGATCCTTCGGGAGGATTCGGGTATGTCGAAAGGAAACACGCGCACTGTCATCGCGCTCGGGTGTCTGCTGACCGCGCTTGCGGTTCCCGCCGCCGCCGAGGTGGTGGGGTTCGAGATCCGCGAGCGGTCGGACGTGCTCGGAGGCAGGAGCTTCGGCCTCGCCGGCCCCTACGAGCAGATCATCGGGGTCGTCCATTTCGCCTTCGATCCCGAAAACGACGCCAACCAGATCATCACCGACATCGCTCTCGCGCCGCGAAACGCGGACGGGAAGGTCGAGATGTCCGCCGATTTCCATCTGGTCCGCCCCAGGTTCATGGAAAAGAGCCGGGGCACCCTGCTGCATGAGGTCAACAACCGCGGGCGCAAGGGGATGCTCAGCTACTTCAACATGGCCCAGGGCAGCCTCGCCCCCTCGACCGAGGCGCACTTCGGCGACGGATTCCTGATGCGCCACGGATTCACCCTGCTCTGGCTTGGCTGGCAGTGGGACGTACCCGATGACGACCCGCTGCGGATGCGCATGCACCCGCCGATCGCGGAGAACCCGGACGGTTCCGCCATCGAGGGGCTGGTGCGGGCGGACTTCGTGGTCCGGAGCGCCCAGGACCATCACTCGCTCGCGGACCGGAACCACCGGCCCTACCAGGTCAAGGACCCGGAGAATCCCGACAACGTGATGACCGTTCGGCGCCGGGTGGAAGACGAACGGGAGGTCATTCCGCGCGACCAGTGGGGCTTCGGCCGGGTCGAGAACGGCTCGGTAGTACCGGACGCCGGCACGGTGTACCTGGAAGGCGGATTCCAGCCGCACCGGATCTATGAGGTCGTGTACCGCTCCCACAACCCGCCGCTCGTGGGGCTGGGGCCGGCCGGCATCCGCGACTTCATCACGCTGCTCCGCCACGACGGGTCCGAGGAACTCGGGATCGCGGCGGGCGACATCACCAGCGCCCTCAGCTTCGGGATCTCCCAGAGCGGCCGCTTCCTCCGTACGTTCCTGTTCTACGGATTCAACGGCGACGAGAAGGGACGCCGGGTGCTCGACGGCGTGGTCTCCGACGTAGCCGGCGGCGGCCGCGGCAGCTTCAACCATCGCTTCGCCCAGGCCTCCCGGGACGCGCATCCCTACATGAACATGTTCCACCCCACGGACATCTTCCCGTTCACCGACGTGGAGCAGAGCGACCCGGAGACCGGACTGACCCTGGGACTTCTCAGCCGGCAGCGCGAGGCGTTCTACCCCCGGGTCTTCTACACGAACTCGTCCTACGAGTACTGGGGCCGCGCCGCGAGCCTCATCCACACCACGATCGACGCCAGCGAGGACGCCCGGATCCCGGACCACGTGCGCGTCTACATGTACGCCGGCTCCCAGCACGGTCCCGCGGGATTTCCTCCGGGCGTGACGATCGGCCAGCAGCGGGCCAATCCCAACAACTTCCGCTGGGGGCAGCGGGCGCTGCTGCTCGCCATGGACCGGTGGACGCGCGACGGCGGGGCACCCCCGCCGAGCCAGTACCCGAGCATCGAGGACGGCACCGCGGTCGCGGCGGAGAACCTGGGGTTCCCGGAAATTCCCGGGGTGGAGACCTCGGACCGGGTCCACTACGCGTACCGCGCCGACTACGGTCCCGACTTCCTGACCAGGGGGATGGTGACCCAGGAACCTCCGGCCATCGGCAAACGCTTCCCGATCCGGGTCTCCGCGGTGGACGAGGACGGCAACGAGGTCTCCGGCGTGCGGATGCCCGAGGTGGTGGTGCCGCTCGCCACCTACACCGGCTGGAACCTGTTCAACGCCGAGTCCGGACCCCCGGACGAGATCTCCAGCATGGTCGGCTCGTTCGTGCCGTTCCCGAAGACCGCCGCCGAGGCGCAGGCCGCGGGAGACCCGCGAAGGTCCGTCATGGAGCGGTATTCGAGCCGGGAGGACTACCTCGGGCAGTTCACCGAAGCCGCGCTCGACCTGATCGAGGCCGGATACCTGCTCGGCGAGGACCTGCCGGCGCTCACCCGCCACGCCCTGGAGCTTTGGGACCACGTGACGGGCGGGGAGGTGTCGGCCTCGCAGTAGGCGATGCCCGTTCCCAGCCCGGCCGTCTCTCGCCGGGTCGCCGGTTTGGGGACGCGCACCGATCGATCCGCCGGAAGGATCCGGTGAAGGAGGTTCCCGCTTTGGCGCTGCTTGCCGGCGCCACCCTGCCCGGCGCCGCCCAATCCGGCCCCGGCCGGGTGGGCCGCCGGGCGGCGTTCGCGTTGTAGCGCGTCGGCCGGGGCGATCAGCCGAAGGACGGGATCTCACCCGAACCGTGGTTCAATCCGCAGGATGCGCCCCTCCACCGTCGCCGCGGCAGTAGCAGCGTTGGCCCTGGCGCTCGGGGCCGCCTGTTCTTCGGACGACGGGTCCGGCCCCACCGTGATCCGGCTCGGGCATATCGGCTTTCCGGATTCGCCTTTCGATCACGGGGCCAGGCATTTCAAGGAGCTGGTGGAGACCCGTTTCCCCGGGCGGGTCGAGATCCGGATCTTCGGCACCGGCCAGCTCGGCGAGGACAAGGAGATGCTCGAGGGGCTCCGCCTGGGAACGCTCGAAATGCACGTTCCTTCCTCGGTGATGCACTCGGTGGCGCCCGAGTTCGGCATCTTCGACCTGCCCTTCCTGATCGAGGACCGGGCCCACTTCGAACGGATCGCCGCCGGCGAAATCGGCAGGGGTCTCGAGGAGACGCTCCGGCGGGATCACGGCCTCACCCTGCTCGCCTTCTGGGAGAACGGATTTCGGGTTATTACCAACAACGTGCGTCCGGTGGTGACTCCCGCCGATCTGGAGGGCATTCGTTTGCGCACTCCGAAGGATCCGGAGCGCGTGCGCCTCTTCGAGACGCTGGGGGCGAGCCCGGCGTCCATGAGCTTCGGAGAGGTGTTCTCGGCGCTCCGGCAGGGGGTGGTGGACGGTCAGGAGAACCCGCTCGCCCAGTTGACGGCGGCCCGGCTCCACGAAGTACAGAGCTACCTGTCGCTCTCGAACCACGTCTACACACCGGCCTACCCGGTGGTGCAGACCGCCTGGCTGGAAGCCCTTCCCGAGGATCTCCAGTCCGGACTGCGGCAGGCGGCGATCGAGACCGGCGACTGGCTCCGGGATTTCCTCACCGAGGAGGACACGCGCCTGCTCGCCGAGCTCGAAGGGCAGCTCGCCGTGAACGAAGTGGATCTCCCGGCCTTCGCCGCCGCAGCAGCGCCGGCCTTCGAGCACTACGAGGAGCGATTCGGCACCGAGTGGATCGAGGCGGCGCGGGAACTGGCGCACTGAATCCGGAGCCGGGCCGCCGGGATCCCCTGGCCATCGCCTGTTCGCTGCTGCTTGCCGGCATCGCGGCGCTCTGCCTGATCGAGGTAACGCTCCGCTACGGGTTCGGCGGCGGGCTCGGCTTCTACGACGAACTCGCGGGCTTCGCCCTCGTCTGGCTCACCTTCCTGGGGGCGGTGATGGCGCGCCGGGACGGAGCGCACATCGGCATCCGGGACCTGGTGAGCCGCCTCTCGCCCCGTCCGCGGCGGATCGCCCGGATCCTGGAGCACACGGCGGTGCTCGCCCTCCACCTCGTCCTCGCCTGGTTCGGAACCGTGCTGGTGCTCCGCTTCCTGGGGGAACGCTCCATCACCATGCCGATTCCGATGGGCGCCTTCTACCTGGTCCTGCCGCTCTTCGCCGTGCTCACCGGGGCGATGGAGGCGCGCCGGCTCCTCGCGCTGCTGCGGGAGTCAGGGGACTGATCGGACGCCATGGAGATCCTGGTCGCGCTGATCGCCGCGGCGGCGTTCATCCTGGTCGGGATTCCGATCGGGTACGTCCTGATCGCGGCTTCGGTGCTCGCGATCTGGCTGACGACCAACACCCCGCTGGTGGTCGTCCCGCTCCGCCTCTTCAACGGGACCGACTCCTTCCCGCTGGTGGCGATCCCGCTGTTCATCCTCGCCGGGGCGCTCATGAACCACGCCGGCATTTCCCGGCGCCTCACCGACTTCGCCGCCGCGCTGGTCGGCTGGATGCGCGGGGGCCTGGCGATGACGACCACCGCCTCGAGCATGCTGTTCTCCGAGATGTCCGGGTCGGCCGTCGCCGACGCGGCGGCCCTCGGGAGCGTGCTGATTCCCGCGATGAAGGAGCGGGGCTACCCGGCCGCCTTCGCCGCCGCGGTGCTTTCCGCGTCCGCGACCATCGCGATCCTCATCCCGCCGTCCATCCCGATGATCCTCTTCGGCGCGGTCACCGGGGCCTCCATCGCCCGCCTCTTCCTGGCGGGGTTCGTCCCGGGAGTGCTCGCCGGAGCCTTCATCATGCTGGTGAGCCGGGCGCTGGCGCGCCGGGGCGGGTTCGGCGACTCGGAGCCCTTCCGGCTGCGGCGGGCCGGGACCGCGGCCCGGGCGGCGGCCTGGCCACTCCTCATCCCGTTGATCATCCTGGGTGGCATCTTCCTCGGCTGGTTCACCGCCACCGAGGCGGCGGCGGTCGCGGTGCTGCTCGCGCTGCTGATGGGAGTCGTCGGTTACCGCACCGTCCGGTTCGCGGCGATCCGCGAGGCGTTCACCGAATCGGCCCGGCAGACCGCGGTGGTCATGCTGCTGGTCGCCGGGTCGGCGATTCTCGGCTGGTACCTGGCCAACCAGCAGGCCCCGGAACGGCTGACGGCCTGGGTGCTATCGCTCGCGGACGCCCCCTGGGCGGTCGCGCTGATCCTGAACGGCGTGCTGCTGCTGGCGGGCACCATCCTCCACAGCGCCGCCGCCATCGTGCTCCTCGTGCCCATCCTGCTGCCGCTGGCCGAATCCGCGGGGATCGGAACCGTGCACTTCGGCATGATGGTCACGGTCAGCCTCGCGGTGGGCCAGCAGACGCCCCCGGTCGCCTCGGTCCTGATCACCACCTGCTCCATCGCCAAGACCGAGATCTCGGAGGTGATGAAGGTCAACGTGTTCTTCATCGCGGCGCTGCTCGTGGTGCTCGGGATCGTCACTTTCTGGCCCGAGGTGAGCCTGTTCCTCCCGGACCTGATCCTCGGGAAGGCCGCCGGCTGAGGCGCCTGGACCGCTCTTGCGTGGCGGCCCTACGGGGTGACGGCCGATCGGAGATCCGTGCGGGCGAAGTCGTCGCCCTTGAAGAGCAGCGGCTCACCCCGTTGTCTCGCGAGCGCGTAGGCGAAACAGTCGCCGAAGTTCAGCCGAGCTGGATGACGACCCTTCCCGAAGTCGCGGAACGCCTCCCGGGCGATTTGGGCTTGCTCGAGGTCAACCGGAGCGATTCCCATGCGGCTCTCGCGGATCACGCGGTCGAGCCGGTCCCGTCCCTCCGCACCATGACGCGTGTCCACCACGATGGACGCCTCGACGAACGAAACGACCGAAATGGTGGGTCGTGACGCTGCCTCGATCGCTTCGGCGAGGAGCCGGCTCTCCGGTTCCGCCTGGAGGATCGCCAGCAGCGCGGAGGTGTCGACGATCATCTGGCGGGAAGGCCGTCCTCGTCGTACCCAAGGATCTCGTCAGGAGCGCGGTCATCCAGGACCGGAAGCGCCGCACACTCCTTTCCGATGGCCACCAAGCGATCGGCCAGCCCCATCCCGCTACGGTCGCGCCGCACCCGGTTGAGCTGTTCGCGCAGCGCTCGCGTCACCGCGGCGGTCTTGGTCTCACCCGTCAGCCGAGCCAGGTCCGCGGCCAGCGCCTCCGCTTCCGGGTTGCGGATGTTCAAAGCCATCGCTGTTTCCTCATATCTAGATAGAGATCTACATAGTAACATCCACTGCCGGAGTTTCCCCCCAACACAGGAAGTCGCCGGCCCGGTGCGCGGTAAACTCCGCCACTTCCAGACAACCTGGGCTGGGGCTGTGGCGCAACTGGGAGCGCGCGTGAATGGCATTCACGAGGTCACGGGTTCGATCCCCGTCAGCTCCACCAGGGGACGGGCCACCGTGGTCCACGGTGTTCCAGTATTTCCCAAGAACACCAATGGAATCCGCGAATCATCGCGGTTGTATGTTCCATCTCGTGCCACTAGAATCCAGTATCTCCCGTGGGGGCGAATGTGGGGTACACAGGCATGCTCACCGTCGCGAAGGCGAAATCACTCACCGCACCGGGCATGTACCGGGCCGACCCGACGCTATACCTCCGGATCGCGCCGAGCGGGGCGAAACACTGGATTCAACGGCTCACGATTGACGGTCGCCGCCACGATCTAGGGTTGGGCGGCTTCCCGGTCGTATCGCTCGCCGAGGCTAGGGAGCAGGCTTTCGAGAACCGGAGGAAGGTCCGGGCGGGCGGGAACCCGCTCGCGGAGAAACGCCGGGCGAATGTCCCCACATTCCGAGAGGCGACAGCGCGGACATGCGATGCGCTGCGGCCGCGATGGGGCGACGGGAAGCACGCGGCCGACTGGACTTCCAGCATGGAGCGGTACGCGTTCCCGATCCTGGGGGATCTCCGCGTGAATCGCATCCAGCGGGAAGACGTGCTCCGGGTCCTAACGCCGATCTGGGGGCGGAAGCTGGAGACGGCGCGGCGGGTTCGGCAGCGGATCCGGTCAGTGCTTCGGTGGGCTCACGCTCACGGGTACGTCGGGGAGAACATGGCGGGAGAGGCGCTGGAAGGTGCTCTCCCGTCGCTAACGGCCCGCAAGACACACTTCCGGGCTCTCCCCTACCGCGAGATTCCGGAGGCGCTGGAGACCGTCAGGGAGTCCCCCGCGAGCCTTCCGGCGCGTCTCTGCTTTGAGTTCCTAGTGCTGACCGCGGCGCGCTCGGGCGAGGCTCGCAACGCCATGTGGGCCGAGATGGACACCGACGCGCGGGAGTGGCGGATTCCTGGCGAGCGCATGAAGGGGGGCCGGGAACACCGCGTTCCGCTATCTGACGCGGCGCTCGGTGTGCTGGAGCAGGCGCAAGTGATGGACGATGGGAGCGGACTGGTTTTCCCGTCTCCGCTCCGGGCCGGCCGGCCGCTTTCGGATATGACCCTGACGAAGATTCTCCGGGACCGTGGGCTCGCCGAGCGGGCGACTGTGCACGGGTTCCGGTCCGCTTTCCGGGATTGGTGCGCCGAGACGGGGAAGCCGCGCGAGATCGCGGAGGCAGCGCTAGCGCACACCGTTGGCGGCGTTGAAGGTGCGTACTTCCGGAGTGACCTCTTCGCGCGCCGGCGCGCGCTCATGGACCAGTGGGCCGCATTCCTGACCGAGACCGAGGCGAAAGTGGTACGGCTCTATGGCTGAACCCCGACTGGTGTCAACGCGGATGTCCACACTCATTCCGGTCAGGAGCAGCGAAGGCGGTTGGCGCCTAGGGTCGAAGGGCGGCGGGGTGGCGTCGGAGGCATAAGAGTGACCGACCGGACCAGCTACAAGGACCCGCTGTACGTCTGTACCTGGCTAGACACAGCCCTGAAGAAGGAATGGCAGAAGTACTCGGCGACGCCCGTGACGCCGGACATGATGCCGGGGCACGAGGCGGCCCAAGGGTGGGGCTACGTCGTCGCGGGTTACTTCCTGATGGAACAGGGCCTCAAGGCAGTCCTGTACCTGCGTGGGATCGAACCACCCAGGGTCCATGCGCTGTCCGTCTTGTTCGGCGAATTGCCCGCCGAGTATCAGGATACGCTGAGGACGTACTACGACGACTTCCGCCACTCGTCGCCCGGTATGAGTTTGTTTCCGCTTGCGACGCTCGACGAATTTCTGGCGAACCTAGACGGTGGACGAAACGACCGGGGTCGGTACATTGGGTCCTTCGATTGGCGGTATTTCCTGACGGAAAAGGGAAGCAGCGCGCCGATGCCGGTGGTGAGCGTGGACTTCATGCACGAGGTCATCTATGGGTGCATCCGGCTTGTCGAGTCCATCGCCACCGAAGGCCGTGATGCAGTGAAGGACACCTACAGCTGGCGGCTCTACTGGCAGAGGTCCAGACTCCGCCGGGACTGGCTCATGGTACGGATGAATTCGCCCGGATGGGGCCAAGAGGGTGACCGGCTTGAGATCCTCTGGGGACCAGGCTACCGGGACCGGTTCGACTACTTGGTGTTCGAGGGCGATCGGATCCGGTCCTTCTTTGCACCGCTTCCAAAAGCGGAGGAAGTTGAACTCGCGATGATCGACAAGCGGGACGAGCTAGAGGCGTTCGATCCCGAGACGGAGTTCCGCAGTATCGGTGTCACCCTGCATCGGACGGCAAGGCACCGAGAGGCCGCGTCCCGCCACCTGATGTATTAGGGCAGGCTCCGACTAGTCCGGACCTGCTGGCGCACGAGAAGACGGCGCCGCGGGTTTGAGAAGACACCACTCCGCGTGAATCGTGCACACGGAAAGCTGGATCCGCCGGATCGTGATCTTGGCGTCTGACCGGTCAAGTGACACCTGCGCTGCCGAAGCAAGCCCCTGGTAAGCGCAGTCGATCACTGGCCCGTCGGGCGCGAAGGCTGAATTGGGCACATCCTCCAGAGACTTGAACAGATCGCTAGGAATCTCAATCAATTGATACCGGTTCGGAACCTGGCCCGGCTCGCGAAACGCTCTGAGCAAGAGGATCGCGTCCACGGCCGCCCGATATTCGCGGAACACTTCCAAGGTGCGCTGTCGTCTTGCTCGGGTGCTCCTCACGTCCTGAATCCAGGCCGCCTCCGTCAATTTCGAAATGTGGGCGGTATGTTCCGAGAGGTTCTTGGCGGCCGTCGATTTCAGCGACAGTTTCCGTGTCGTAGCGTCCGCCGCGGTGAGCGTTAGATCCACGAATCGCCGCGTCGCCGATCCAGGCGAGTCCATCGACCATTTCAACGCTTCACACGCGTTGCGAAACACGATTTCGAAGCTTGTCAGTCCTAGAGGTTCGGTAGTCGTGCCGTGGTGCGCCGAAATCGAAAGACCGAAGTATTCGATCCATTCGGGATGCCGGTTCAACCAGGTCGGGATGACCGTGTCCGGCCTGGGTGCGTCGGCTAGCGAGTCCACAAGTCGGGCAACGAAACGGACAGCGATGGGCGACAAACCGTCGATGCGGACCTTGAGACGGTCGCGATCGTTCATCGGCACACGCGGCGTTCGATCAGGCGCACGAACTCTGGCTTGAGTTCAATCCCCACCCACCGCCGTCGCAGCTGCGCTGCTGCGAGAAGGCTCGTGCCGGAGCCGGCGTACGGATCCAGCACCACATCGCCCAGTTCGCTCGTCAGCGTGACGCAGCGGTGGGCCAGACTGATTGGCATTGGCGCGGGGTGCTCGTCGTCCGGAAGGTGTTCCCGCCGGCGCGGGCTCGTTGGGATATCCCAGACCGTTCTCAAGCGGCGCCCGTTGGCCCCGCGGACGGCGCGAATGTCGTAGTAGTAGTCCTGGTGTTTCGAAAGGAGAAAGACCGTTTCGTGGGCCTTGGTTGGCCGGTCCGCGACTGACTCCGGGTGCGCGTTCGGCTTGTACCAGATCACTTCGGATCGCACCCACCAGCCGTCATCCTGCAGCGCAAAGGCCACGCGCCAAGGCAGGCCGATCAGGTCTTTAGGCTTGAGTCCGTGCGGTGTCGGGGGGCGGACCGTCATCGCACGCGCGCGGTTCTTCTTATCGGGTGCCCTGTAGCGGCGATTCCCGGACGTGTAGGCGTCGCCGATGTTCAGCCATACGGTTCCGTCGCGGGTCAATACGCGTCGGAGTTTGCGGAAGTCATGGACGAGGCGTGAGACGTAGTCGCTCAGCGCGTCGTCCCGCCCGAACTGATCGTCGATGTGGTAGTCCCGCAGCGACCAGTACGGCGGGGAGGTAACGACCGTTCGAACGGTCTCAGCGGGAAGCAGATCGAGGGCCGTCGACGCTGGTCCCTGGATCAGGGTGCCGGCTGGAAGGGCGGGGAGTTCAGCGTCTACTTCCGCATCCAGACGGACGTACCGTCGGGCACGGTCGCCCTGTTCTCGGAGGGGAACTGGCTCAGCGGACTCGCTCGGGAACAGCGTGATCACGGCACTCGGCGCCTCAGTCGCGCGTCGTCAGAAGAGAGTCTAGCGGCGGTTAGTCGCAGCGCGGGTCGAATACGGACCCATGCTACCACGGCACTTTAGTTGCGCTCAGAAGGGCCTAGTCAAGCTGTGAAGGCTGTCCAGCCCACCCCGTCCACAGCGTCCGATTCGTCTTTAGAAAGCGTTAACGGCTCGGACCATGATCCCGTTCCCGGCCGCGCCGGCGCATCACGTCCAGAGCTCGCGCAACGTCGCGGCGAGCGTCCTGTAGTCTTGGGCCAAGCCTGTCACTTGCCCGTCGAGCCGCTCGAACTGTTGCCGCAAGATTGCGCTCTCGGCGTCCTGCCGCTCGATTCGCTGCCGCAAGACTTCGTTCTCCGCGCTCAGCCGCTCGATTCGCTGCTGCAAGGCTTCGATCTGCTCGCCTTGCCGCCGCTGTCCCAGCTCGAAATGCGCGCACAACCTCTCCAAGGCGGCTGTCGACTGTCGCTCTAGCTCCCTCACTCGCTCGATAGCTTCAGGGCAGGCCGCCCGCCCACGGTCCAGGGCGGATTGGCCAGCGTCCCGTCCGGCAGAACTACGAACCGCTCCCCGTCGAGCTCCCGCAGCGTCACGCCCCACGTCGTGTCCTCGATCTCGGCCAGCGTCTCCTGGGCCTGGTCGATCCGCACTTCCAGCACCGCCAGGGTTTCGATCCGGCTCTGGACGCTCACCGACAGCCAGTGCATCAGCCCCCAGCTCCCGCCGCTGATCCCGCCGAATAGGGCCAGGCCGACCACCAGGGGCCGCAGCCAGGCGTTCAGCAGGAGCGCGCGCGTCCGCGCGGTCGCTGCCGCCGTATCGGCCTCGATGGTACGCAGCTCGTCGCTCACGACGGCGCGCAAGTTCGCGCCAAGCCGCCGTAGCTCGCTCGTCGTCGTCTCCTCGATCTGCCGGCGGTCGGACGCCATCCGGCTCCTCACCCGGGTGGTCAAGTCGTTCGGGTTCGAAGTCCTGCTCATAGAGCGCTCCTTTCAGCCGCCACCGCGTCCCGCTGTCCGGATCGCGGGCGGTCACGTAGTCCTTGCCCTGGCGGGGCACCTCGAAGCCGGCCTCCTTCAGGGAGGCGACCACGTCGGCGCGGCACCGCACCGCGCCGTGCTCGACGCGCTGCAGCAGGTAGTCGCGGATCAACTCGCGCGGGCCGGCTTCGTGCTTGAGCCCGGCCCGCAGCTTCGCCGCGTCCAGGTAGGCGCGATGGCCGGGCTGGTGCGCCCTGGCGCGCGCCGGATCGTCCGGGCGGCTCCAGCCGTGCTGGTGGTTGAAGGCGTCGCGCAGCGGGCCGAAGGTCTTCCGCCAGCCCGGCGGGGCGATGTTCAGGCTGCGGCCCGTCTCCAGGTCGCAGCGGGCGGCGAGAACGTGCACGTGGACCCCGTCGCCGTGCTCGCGGTGTAGAACCGCGGTCCAGGCGTAGCGGTCCGGCTCCAGTCCTGCCCAGGCCGTCTTCTCGAACTCGTCGAGAACGACCCCGATCTGCACGTCGGTGGGCCGGTCCTCCGGCGCCCATGCGATCACGACCGAGGTGTGCTTGTGCTCGAACTCCAGCGGGTCAGCCACGGCGGCGACGTGGTCGGGGTTCCCGCGCAGGATCTCGACGCCCGGACGTACCCGCCCGCAGAGTCGCGTTCGCCGACGAGATAGTCGGCGGCAGCACGGGCCGAGCCGGTGCTGTGACGGAGGCACCTAATGAGCATCGCCGTCCTCTCCGTCAGGCCGGGCCAGGGCGAGCAGCGACCGCTCGACCGCCAGCAGCCGGTCGGTCACCCTGACCGCCTCGATGGGGGAGGCGTGGGTGTTTGCCCAGCGCGCGAGTTGGTTGAGGTTGTTGCCGATGCGCGCGATCTGGCGGCTGCGCTCCCGCTCGACGGCGAGGGCCGGCGCGGTCCAGGTCTGGGTCCGCGCCATCGCCAGCCGCAACAGCGCGGAGGGCGACACTCCAGCCGCCGCCGCCTTCTCCTTCCAGGCGGCGTGCTCCGCCCGCGTGACGCGGGCGGCGACCACAACGGTGCGCCGCTCAGCCATGAGCGCACCGGCGCGGGGGTTCGGGGGACGGGGTCCCCCGTCCGCCTGCTGCCCCGGCAGCGGCGCGAGAAGCCGGGGGTTCGAAGGGGGGCACAGCACCCCCTCGCCAGAGCCCAGTGTTTAACACTGGGTATGCTGGCCTAGCCTCAAGTGGCCAGCTGGCTTGGGCGCTCTGGTGGTCATTCGGGTGCCTCCACGGAGGTCCCGAACGGTGCCGTGAGTCTGGCGACGAGCGTTAGACGCTTATCGCGGGATAAGCGTCAAATGACCGGTCGTTCGACCGTTTCTCCAGCGAGTCGAAGCTCGCTCTCGTGCCGCCAGCAGTCACCTCGGGTGCCTCTGCTGAGGCCCGAACGTTGCCGCGAGGGCGGCGACGAGTGTTACCAGCCTATCGACGGGATAGGCTGTCAATGAACGGCCGTCGGGCCGTCTCCCCAGCGGGCCGCACTCCTGAGCTCGTTCCGGGGATGTTGCCGAGCTTAGGCGCGGCTGTGGGAAGTGTGCCTCCGGGTCGGCCGACTGGTTTCGGCAGAGGTTTGGAATCGCTAGCTGAGGGGGCCGTTCCGGGATAGAGTCACCAAGCATGGAGCGCGCAGAAAAAGTACTCGTGACGGCGTTTCACTCAGCTATGGCGGTGCTCACCGCCCTAGGGGCGGTAGCCGAGGCCAAGCAGTTCCCCGATGACCTGGAGCGAGCGGTTCAAGTCCCATGCCAAGACAGCCTGACGGAAGGCTCACAGGAGCCGCCAGACGAGGGTAGTGCGCCGCGAGCTCACTGGGTGAATGCTGACCCCGCTCGCTGGTCGGTCGCGACTTCGCAGCCGTCCGTAACACTGACACCGGCCCGCGCCTAACGAGAGGCGTGGGGACGGACGTGGGGTAGCATCCGGTTTGCGACCTTGGTCGGTTCCCAAAATCAAGGGGTTAGGGAGTCCGTTCTACTCCCGTCAGCTCCACCAGGATTTCGCGTTTCGGGCCGGAACGGCCCGGACCACACCGGGGAAGCGCATGGGGTCTGGCGGCCTCCGCGGACTTCAAATCCGTTGATTCCGGGTTAACCCCCGGGATGGTGGGTTCGATTCCCACACGCTTCCGCCACGGTGCCTG
>LXNJ01000546.1_pt1 | contig 25842 bp, 18 predicted proteins | sample 809081 | NCBI WGS metagenome assembly LXNJ01 (sample SAMN04870510, study PRJNA318959) | sponge metagenome | biome: sponge; feature: marine sponge reef; material: water | host: Petrosia ficiformis | place: Greece: Milos, Mediterranean Sea | collected 2013-05-29 | depth 5-7 m | reverse complement strand
CTCACCGGCTCCTGATCGCCACCGCGGCGCTGCTGCTGGTCAATTCCGGGTACCTGCTGGCCGCGCGCGGAGCGAATCTCTTTCACTCCGCCCAGATCCTCCTGCACCCGGTGCTCGCCATTGCGGCAGTGAAGCTGATGATCTGGGGGTGGAAGAAAGTCGGCCCGGTGCTTCGGACCGACCCACACCGGCGCTGGTTCTGGGTCTTCGGAGGCCTGCTGGCGGTTACCGGACTCGGGCTCGCCGTCTTTGGATCGACGCCCGCGACCCGGCCGCTCCTCTACTCCCACCTTGCCGCCGCCGCCGGGCTCGCGGGGCTTCTCATCAGGCGGCGGATGCTGCTCGCGCCGCTGCTGCTGGCGCTCGCCATCCCGGCAGGGGCCCTCCTGAGACCGCTGTTGCCGGCGTCCGGTCCGCTCCTGAATGCGGGACTGCCGCCGGCGACCATGTCCGGCGAGGCGATGGGCGGGGCGGACGGACCCTTCTTCCCCTCGGCCGCCGAAACGCGCCATGGGGGACTCATCCCCGAGGAGTTCTTCCTCGGCAGCGAGGCTTGCGGCCGCTGCCACGGCGACATCACCCACCAGTGGAGCGAGTCGGCGCACCGGTTCGCGTCCTTCAACAACCCCTGGTACCGGCGTTCCATCGAATACATGCAGAGCGTCGTCGGCGTCACGCCGTCGAAGTGGTGCGCCGGCTGCCACGACCACGCGGTGCTGTTCAGCGGACTCATGGATCGGCCGATCGAGGAGATCGTGGACCGGCCTTCGGCGAGCGCCGGGCTCGGCTGCGTTTCCTGCCACGCGATCACCCGGGTGCAGGACACCATGGGGAACGCCGGATTCGTCATCGAGTACCCCGAGATGCACGACCTCGCCACCTCGGAGGATCCGCTGATCCGGACGCTTCACGACCTGGTCATCCACCTGGACCCCGAACCGCACCGCCAGGCCTTCCTGAAGCCGCTCCACACCGGCGACAGCTCGGCCTTCTGCTCGACCTGCCACAAGGTACACCTCGACCAGCCGGTGAATGACTACCGCTGGCTGCGGGGATTCAACAGCTACGACAACTGGCAGGCGAGCGGCGTGTCGGGAGACGGCGCCCGCTCCTTCTACTACCCGGATTCGCCGAAGACGTGCGCGGACTGCCACATGCCGCCGGTAGCCGGCGAGGATCCGGCCGCGGTGGGCGGCCTGATCCGTTCGCATCGCTTCGCGGCCGCGAACACCGCGCTCCCGACGCACTTCGGCCTTGACGAGCAACTGCAGGCGGTACGGGACTTCCTCCGGGCCGGACAGGTGACCGTGGACATCTTCGGCCTCGTCCGGAACGACGCGGCCGAGGGGCCCGGCGATGAGTTCCCGGCCGGCGGCCCCGACCCGCTTGCGCTGGCCTCCACCTTCGCCGTTGGAGAAGAGGCCGCCGGCCCCACGACCCGCTACGCGGGAACCGGTCCGATCGGCGCGTTGAGCGCCCCGCTCGACGAGGCACTGCCCACACTGGTTCCAGGGGAATCCGTACGAGTGGATGTCGTGGTCCGGACCCGCAACGTGGGCCATTTCTTTCCGAGCGGCACGATCGACGCCCAGGAGGTCTGGCTCGAGTTCCGGGCCGAGGACGCCGCCGGGCGGCCCTTCTTCTGGAGCGGTTTCACCGGCGAGGGCGGCGAGGCGACCGACGCTCCCGTGGACGGATCCGCGCACTTCTTCCGCTCCCTGCTGCTCGATGCCCGGGGCAACCCGATCAACAAGCGAAACGCCTGGTCGGCGCGCAGCGTCCTCTACGTCTCGCCGATCCCCCCGGGCGCCGCCCATACCGTGCGCTACCGGCTGCGGGTGCCCGAGGTCGTCGAGGGGCCGGTGACCCTGACCGCGCGGCTCAACTACCGGAAGTTCGACTGGTGGCACACCCAGTGGACGTTCCGGGGCGAGCTCGACGAGAGCGGGGAGGTCGCCTCGAGCTACGACGACCGGGAGGTCCGCTTCGCCGATGATGTTCCGGCACCCGAGGTCCCCATCGTCGAGATGGCTGCCGCCTCGCTCCAGCTACCGATCGCCGACGAAGCCTCTCCCGCTTTCGAAGCCCCCCCGGGGGACCTCGCCCGGGCGCTGCGCTTCAACGACTACGGCATCGGGATGCTGCTGGCGGGGGATCTCCGCGCGGCGGAAGCCGCGTTTTCCACGGTGGCCCGGCTCGCTCCGGAATTCGCGGACGCGCCGGTCAACCTCGCCCGGGTGCGGCTCCAGGAAGGGGATCCCGAGGGCGCCAGGGAAGCGGCGGATGCGGCCCTCGCGCTCGCCCCGGACCTTCCGCGGGCGCGCTTCTTCCGGGCGATGGCCCTGAAGGCGCTCGGCCGCTACGACGAGGCGCTCGCTGACCTCCACGCCGTGCAGGAGGTCTATCCTCGCGACCGCGTGGTGAACAACCAGGTCGGACGTCTGCTGTTCCTGAAACGGGAGTACCCCGAAGCGGTGGCCGTGCTCGAAAAGACGCTCCAAATCGATCCCGAGGACCTCGAGGCCCACTACAACCTGATGCTCGCTTCCCAGGGGCTCCGGGATCCGGAACGCGCCGCCCGCCACCGGCAGCTCTACCTGCGGTTCAAGGCCGACGAGGCATCCCAGTTCGTTACCGGGGACTACCGGCGCACGCACCCCGACGACAACAACGAGCGCCTGCCGATCCACGAACATCGCAACGGGCTCACTGCCGGCAACGCCCGCCCGGACCCGTCGCGTTAGGACGCGGCGATCGAAGTCCCGGACCGCGCGGTGATGCCGATTGGCAAAATAGTCGGCGTGCGAGTCGAAATGTCGCGGATCACAACCCGCGGCCGGGCCACGATTCCGCAGCGCATTCGTGAGGTGGCCGGATTGCGCCCCGGGGATGTTCTTGCCTTCGAGTACAGCAGGGGCGAGTTACGGATCCGAAAAAACCCGGCACAACCGCACGAGTCCTTGCGTCCACTCGGCGAGTGGATGCACGAATGGAGCTCCCGGGAGGACGAGATCGCGTGGCGCGATCTCTGATGTGCGGAGAGCCGTGATCATCTCCGGGTTGTTGGCGGGTCCCGCCGCCGTCGCACTACAGCCGCCCCCGGCATTCTCGTCCGGGGGCTTGCGCAGGACCCGCGAACGAGCGCTCGGCGGCACCGTACCCCCGGTGCGAGGACTGGTCCGGCGGACCAAGGGTCTCCCGCACCGATCGTTTCTGTCGCTGGCGCGCGGTGCGGTGCTCGCCGCCGTCTTCAACCCGGTCCCGGTCATGGCCCAGGAGCCGCGCTTCGTTGACGTCACCGAGGCTGCCGGGATCGACTTCGTGCACGAGAACGGAGCCTTCGGCGAGAAGTACCTGCCGGAGACGATGGGGAGCGGGGTGGCTTTCTTCGATGCAGACGGCGACGGCGACCAGGACCTGCTCTTCGTCAACAGCCGAAGGTGGCCGGGACATCGGACCGAGCCGGAGCCCACCGCGGCGCTCTACCGGAACCGCGGCGACGGCACGTTCGAGGATGCGACTGCCGGGTCGGGACTGGACACGCCGCTCTACGGCATCGGGACGGCCATAGCCGACTACGACGCCGATGGGGACCAGGACGTCTACCTCACCGTCCTCGGGCCGAACCGCCTGCTGGAAAACACCGGCGGCGGGGTCTTCCGGGAGGCGCCGCATGCCGCGGCGGTGGCGAACCCGGGCTTTTCGAGTGTCGCCACCTGGCTCGACGCCGACGGCGACGGAGATCTGGATCTCTTCTTGCTGAACTACGTGGAGTGGTCCATCGAGGAGGACATCTTCTGCGCCCTCGACGGGGTGAACAAGAGCTATTGCACTCCGGAGTCCTATGGCGGAGCGAGCGCCGTGCTTTACCGGAATGACGGCCCGGAGGGATTCACCGACGTCACGAAGGAGGCCGGGCTCTTCAATCCCCGGGGAAAGGGACTGGGCGTCGCGGTCCTCGATTTCGACGACGACGGGCTCTTTGACCTCGCGGTCGCGAACGACACCCAGCCCAACTACCTCTACCGGAATCTCGGCGGCGGACGTTTCGAGGACGCCGGGGTGCTCTCCGGAATCGCCTTTGCGGAAAACGGCGCCGCCCGGGGCGCCATGGGGATCGACGCCTCCGACTACGACGGCGACGGGATGCCCGATCTCGTCATCGGGAATTTCTCGAACGAGATGGTCTCGCTCTACCACAACGAAGGCGTCGGTTTCTTCATCGATCAGGCTCCGGTATCCGAGATCGGCCGGAACAGTCTCCTCACCCTGGCGTTCGGGGCCTTCTTCTTCGATTACGACCTCGACGGCCGGCAGGACATCTTCGTCGCGAACGGGCACGTCGAAAACGACATCGCCGCCGTCCAGCAGCGGGTCAGCTACCGCCAGGCCCCCCATCTCTTCCGGAACCGCGGGGACGGCGGCTTCGAGGAGGTGACGACCGCTTCGCCGGATCTCGCTCGCGCCATGGTGGCCCGGGGCGCCGCGTTCGGAGACATCGACGGGGATGGCGACCCGGACCTCGCGGTCAGCGAGAACGGCGGCCCGGCGCGCCTCTTCCGGAACGACGGCGGCGAGCGAAACGGCTGGGTTGGCTTCCGGCTGCGGGGAGAAAATTCGAATCGGGACGGAATCGGTGCGAAGATCACCCTTGCCATCGAGGATGCCGGCGTGACCCGCAGCGAAACCCGCATCGTGAAGAGCGCCACTGGATACGCCTCGCAGAACCAGCTCGAGGTGACCTTCGGCCTCGGCTCCGGCGGACGAGCCGTTTCCGCCGAGGTGCGGTGGCCGTCAGGAACCCGGAGCGAGATCGAATCCCCGGCGGCGCGCCGGTTCCATGTCCTGGAGGAGCCACCGTCGTGAGGTTCATCCTGGCCTGCGCTGGCGCGGCCCTCGTTGCCGCCCTCGGACTGTTCGCCACCACGGTCGGCTCGCCACGGGTCGCGACCGCCGCGGCCCAGGCGGCGCAGCCGGTTCCTCCGCCGCTCTCCGAACAGCCCGCCATGATGGTGGGCTCGGGGGAGTGCCTGACCTGTCACGAGCAGGCCCATGACGACTGGACTTCCTCGCGCCATTCCAAGATGGTGCAGCCGGCCGTGCCCGGCCAGGTCCTGGGGGATTTCTCCCAGGAGAACCTCACCCTCCGCGGCGAGGAGTACCGGATCCGCCGGATGGGCTCGAAGTACTTCATCACCGAGGCCTTCTTCACGGGCGAATCTGTCGAACACGAGGTGGACTACACCCTCGGAAACCGGCGCATCCAGCACTACCTGACCACGCTGGAGGACGGCCGGGTGATCGTGCTACCGCCGACCTGGGACGTGCTGCGCCGGGAGTGGTTCCACAACCTCGAGATCGCCGCTCCCGACCAGGCGGAGGGCATCGTCCCGGTACAGCTCTGGAACAAGAACTGTTTCGGCTGTCACGTGAGCGACCAGATGAAGGGCTTCCGTCCCGGCGAGAACCGCTACGACACCACCTGGCTGGATTTCGGCACCACCTGCGAACGCTGCCACGGACCGGGCAGCCGGCACGTGGACAAGTACATGAACCTCGACTTCTACGGCGACGATCCCGAGAGCTACATCGTCCAGCAGACGCGGCTGGACCACGCGACCAACTCGATGGTCTGCGCCCAGTGCCATTCGTTCCGGGACCAGATGGCCTTCGGGTTCGCCGCCGGCGACAACTACTTCGACTACTTCTTCCCGATCCTCGAGTACACCCAGGAGCCTTCCGAGGATCCCACCTGGTACCCCGACGGGAAGACCCGGCGGTTCTCCACCAACACGCTCGGCATCTGGCAGAGCGAGTGTTTCGTGGAGGGAGGCGCCACCTGTACGGGGTGCCACATCGATCCCCACCGGCCGGACATCGAAAAGAACGAACAGCTCCTGCCAACCAACAACGGCCTCTGCACCGGCTGCCACGAGGCGATCGGTGCGGATCTGACGGCCCACACCTTCCACCCGGCCCAGAGCGAGGGAAGCTCCTGCGTCGAGTGCCACATGCCGCGCAGCGTCACCAGCATCCGGGCCAAGATGCGGGACCACAGCATCTCGATCCCGTCGCCCCAAAACACCGCCCGGTACGGAGTGCCCAACGCCTGCACCGAATGTCACACCGCCGAGAGTCCCGAGTGGGCGGGTGACCGGATGGACGAATGGTGGGGGGAGACTCCGCGCCGGCGGAAGATCGAACGCCGGGCGGACGCCTACACCGGGGCACGCGAGTTGAGCCGGGAAGCCCTCGACCTCCTGCTCGCCATGTCGGCCGACGAAGGCGAGGGACCCATCAACCGGGCCAACGCCGCAGGGCATCTTGGCCGTTACCTGGCCGACCCTGCGGCCAGGGAGCCGGCAACCCGCGCCCTCCTTGCCGCTTCACGGGATTCCCATCCGCTGGTGCGGGCCGTTGCCTCCCTGAAGCTTGGGGAGACCGGGAACACGGAGTCGGCCGAGATCCGGGACACCCTCGTCGCCCGCGTCCAGGACGAACGCCGGTCGGTGCGGATGAACGCTGCGATCTCGCTGCTGAACCTCGGGATCCGGACCCTTCCGGGGGAAGCCGAGAGCAGTTTCGAACTCGCGAAACGGCTCCACGCCATCCGCGGCAACTTCTTCGCGGACGACGCTCCCCAGCAGCTCAACCTGGGACGCCTTCATGTTCTCGACGGCAACCCCGCGGCAGCCGGACGGGCCTTCGAGCAGAGTTACAACCTGAATTCCAACCAGCCGGGAATCCGCTTCTTCATGGCGGTCACCCGGCTCTCCCAGCAGCGGATCCCGGAGGCGCGCGAGCTGTTGCGCTCCGTTCCCGCGGAGGATCCGTTCGCCCAGGAAGCGCAGAACCTCCTTCGCCAGATCGAACCCTGAGTAGCGCGGCGAGGGCACATGAACCGCGCCGGTCCGTTGCTCGCAGTATTCGTTGGCCTGACCGCGGGGCTCAGTCCGGCTGAGCCCGCCTCGGCGCAGGCTCGCCGCGGCTTTCGTTCCGGGATCGCTGTTCCCCTGGAACGCACCGGAGTCACGCACCAAAAGGCAGTGGACAACACGGATCCGGGGATCCTCGTTCCGGCGCCACGGCGGGGTGAAATCTTCGAAGACGACGGTTCCGCCAGTGGTCCATCGGCCGGACTGGCGTTCCTGGCGACGCGCGGCCGGCCACGGGGCCAGGGCATACCACACGCAACCGAGGACGACCCTGGCAAGGGACTCCCACCCCAGGACCAAAGCGCCGGCCGGGCGGAGCGGTGAACAGCCGGTGGCGAAACCCCCGCCGCCCAGTTCTCCCGGTGGGGGCTCGAGCGGCGATGCATCCCGGCTGGCCCCACCGGGAGGACTGGGCCTCGCCGCTCTCGGCGCTCACGCGGACCACAGGCCGTTAACCGGCCGGCGGGCGCGGTTCTACCCGATCGCGGCCTGGAGGTGCATATTGCCGAAGTGGATCGTCAGCACCGGCTTCCCGGCGAAGTCGCCACTTCCGGCGGTGATGTCGATCAGCATGTGGTCGGCGGTCCCCATTTGGTCGGAGTAGCGGGAATCCAGCTTCATGACCTTGCTCATGTCGGGCATTTCGCCGCGGGGGATCCGTCCCTCGTGCAGCGCCATCGACCAGGAACCGTCGTCGCCCATGACCACCCCGATGGTGTACTCGCCGGCAGCGATCGTCATATCGCCCGCCATGACATCGGCGGAGACGTTCAGGCGCGGGCCCCGGGGGCTGACAAAAGTGCCTGCCTCGATGCCCTCGACGTGGTCCATGTTGGCGTCGGTGGAGTTGTAGGAAACGGACACCTCCGTCTCACCGATGGTGGTGGAAACCGTCTTGTTGAAGTGCGGATGGGCGAAGGCCAGCGCGGCGACGGCCAGCGCGGCGAGCGCAAGGGAAGCGGTGCGAGTCATGGATCGTTCTCCGTTGAGGAAAGGGGTTGGGGCCGCTGCGGCGGCCGATGCAGAGGGCGGAAATTCTAGGCCACTTCCGTCAGCGCCGGACGGGGCACCCCGCGGCGCCACTCGCGGACCACCTCCAGCACCCGGTCGATGTCCGCTTCGTCGTTGTGGATGAAGCACGACAGGCGCAGGACGGCGCGTCGCACCGACATGACGACATCGGCAGCCTTCAGGCGGGCCCACAGATCGGCGAGCGCCGGGTCCTTCACGGTCCGCTCGCCCTGGCGGCCGAGTTTCCCAACGGTGACGATGTGCGAAAGCCACGGGCCGGGAGCGCCCCCGGTCAACGGCAGATCGAGTTCCGCGAGGCCATCCGCAAGGCGGCGCGCCAGCCCGAGGCTCCGCTCCTCGATCGCCGCGGTTCCGAACGAAGCGAGCATGGCCAGGGCACGGTCGGCGGCGACCGCGCCCAGATAGTTGTAGTTCCCGAGGTCGAAACGGCGGGCCCCGGGAGCGTAGGGGATGCCGGCATCGGGGAGCGCGGTCTCGGACGCATTGAAGATCACTCCGTGACGGCCGAGGGCGGCGGGTTTGAGTGCTTCGGCAACGCCGCGGCGGCAATAGAGAAAGCCCGTCCCGTAGAACGCGGAGAGCGATTTCTGCGTCGCCACCGCCAGCACGTCGGCGCCCATCCGGTCCACATCGGTGCGGAGCACGCCCGCGGACTGGGCGGCGTCCACTACCAGGCGGGCTCCGTACGCGTCCCGCGCCTCCTTGAGCGGAACGAGGTCGGCCACGAATCCGGGGGAATAGGACACGGTGGCGGCCGCGATCACCCGGGTGCGCGGCCCTACGGCTTCGGCCATCCGGACCGAGGGCAACCGCCCCCCGTCAGCGGGCACCGCCTTGAGCTTCACACCTTGGCGAAGCGCCAGGTTCCGCCACGGCAGCACGTTCGCCGGATGCTCCAGATCCGGGCAATACACCACCTCGTCGCCGTCCCGCCAGTCGAGGGCGGTCAGGAAGAGGTTCATGCCGTCGGTGACGTTTCGCGTCCAGGCAATCTCGTCCGGGTCCGCCCCGATCCAGCGGGCGAACCGGGCACGACCCCGTTCGACGGTGTCGAACAGGACTTCCTTGTCGGGTCCCCCTTCCATGGCGCCGTCGAGGTACCAGTCGCAGACCTCGCGGACCGGCCTGGCAAGCAGGCTTCGCACCGCGACGTTCAGATAGGGCCGGCGGGCGGCCGCGGGATAAAGCGAGCGAGCGCTCCGAGCAGCCTCGAATTCACTGGTCGACAACGGTCGAGTCCTCCTCTTGCTTGCGGGTTACCACCATGGTCCCCACCAGGTCGCCCATGATGTTGGCGGTCGTGGTGGGCATGTCCACCAGCCGATAGATCCCTGCCACCAACACTCCGATCTCAACCGGCAGGCCGAAGGCGCGGAGCAGCAGAAACTGGTTCACGAGGCCGCCGTTCGGCACCCCCGGGGCGGCGGCGGAGAGCAGAGCCCCCAAGGCGATCACGATCAGGATCTCGCCCGCTCCGAAGGACACTCCCACGGCCTGCGCCGTGAACAGCACGATCCCGGAGAGCAGCACCGCACTGCCGTCCTTGTTGAACTGGGCGCCGAGAGGCAGCGTGAGTGCATAGGTCGAACGGGGCAACCCCATCTTTTCGGCGGCGTTCAGCGAGGCGCCGAGGCTCGCGAGGCTGCTGCAGGTGGAGATCGTGGTCGTCCACACGGTCGCCGTCCTTCGCAGAAACGACAGGGGAGAGGTCCCGGCCAGAAACCGCAGGACAGCGAAATAGAGCGCGAAGATCGCGACGTCCGCGATCCAGACGGCGCCAATATATACGCCGAGCGGGCCGAATATCGAACTCCCGTACTCACCGACGCTGGCCGCCGCGAGCGCCGCCACTCCGAGGGGTCCGAACCAGAGAACTCCGCCGACCAGTTGACGCAGGAGCGCGGTCCCGGAGGCAAAGAATCGCGCGACATCGGCGCGCCGTTCCCCGTCGAGACCCCAGGCCGCGAACCCGACCATCAGGCCGAGCACCACCACGGCCGTGACGCGGTCGTCCACGAAGACGCCGAGGGCGTTGTCGGGTACCAGCGCGAAGAGGAAGTCCCGAAAACCCGGTACCGCCGTCGGCCCGCCCTCGGCGCCAGCGCCCACCGCGGCGGCGAGACCGGAACCGGGACGGAGGACACCAATCACCGAGAGCGAAATGAGGTGCGCGGCGACCGTGGTGACGAGGAAGAAACCCCCGATCCGCAACATGAGCCGGCTCACCCCGCCGGAAGCTCCGGACGATGCGAGGGCCGCGATCAGGTTGAAGAAGACGAGCGGCACCGCGACGAGAGTGAGCAGCCGGATGAAGATGTCGCCCAGGAACGCGGCCCGGGTCGCGCTCTCGCCCAGGACGATCCCGAAGGCGACCCCGACGCCCATTCCGATCAGCATCAGGTTGCCGAGCGACGGAAGGCGACGGGCGGCGGTCATCGTCGAGTCAACGGCCTTGGAGAAAGTGGCGGGGCGACCAGGAGTCCCGACCGGGCGGACGGCCGGCGAGGCCCCGTTGTCCCGGAGGGGATTCGGCTGCCCCCCACGCCGCACGGTATCAGCGGATCGCGCGATTTGGGCAGAGGAAAACCCTGTCCTCCCGTATCATCGGCTCCGCTTCAAACTCATCCGAAGGAGTCAGGCCATGCGTCTTTCCGCCGTCCGCGTCTGCTGGCTGCCGGTCATCGGCATCCTCCTCGCCGCCGGGGCCGCAGCCCAGGACGAGACCCGCCAGGTTTCCGGGCTCCACGCCCCGGTCGAGGTTCTCACCGACCGGTGGGGGCTCGACCACATCTACGCCGAGAACGAGGACGACCTGTTCTTCGTCCAGGGCTACCGCGCCGCCGAGAGCCGCCTGTTCCAATTCGAGATGTGGCGGCGGCAGGCAACCGGGACCGTAGCGGCCATCCTGGGCCCGTCGGAGTTGCAGCGGGACATCGGCACTCGTCTCCACATGTTCCGAAAGGACATGGGCGAGGAGATGCGCTGGTACCACCCGCGCGGAGACGAGATCATCCCGGCCTTCGTGCGCGGCATCAACGCCGCGGTCGAACGGGCCCGGCAGAACCCGGATTCCCTGCCCCTCGAGTTCCGCCTGCTCGGCATCCTTCCCGAACCCTGGACCGAAGAGGTGGTCATCTCCCGCCACCAGGGACTCCTCTCGAACGTGAACCAGGAACTCAACTACGGGATGGCCGTCGCCGCGGTGGGGGCCGAGACGCTCATGGAAATCGACTGGTTCCGGCCGGGCGTGCCCCAGCTTGAACTCGACCCGGCGATCGACGGATCGCTGCTCAAGCCCGAGATCCTCGACATCTACCGCGCTTTCCGGGGTCCGGTCACTTTCAAGCCGGAGCAGATTGCGGCGGAATACCGGAATCAGGACGCCGAACGACTGGCGCTGCTCAGGGAAATCCCCTCGGAACTGAACATGGTGGATCTCGGCGAGCACATCGGCTCGAACAACTGGGTGGCGCACGGGGAGCGCACCTGGACGGGCCTTCCCCTGATCGTGAACGACCCCCACCGCACCATCGTGGCTCCCTCGCTCCGCTACTTCGTGCATCTGAAGGCGCCGGGCTGGGACGTCATCGGCGGCGGCGAACCGGTCCTTCCCGGCCTCTCCATCGGGCACAACGAGCAGGGCGGCTGGGGCCTGACCGTCTTCGGACAGGACAACGAGGACCTGATGGTCTACGACACGAATCCCGACAACCCGAACCAGTACCGGTACCTCGGCGATTGGGAGTCCATGACCGTCCGCACCGAGACGATCGAGGTCAAGGGAGCGGCCGACCACGAAGCGACGCTGAAGTACACCCGGCACGGGCCCGTGGTCTACGAAGACACCGAGAACAACAAGGCCTACGCCCTGCGGGCCGCCTGGCTCGAGATCGGCAACTCCCCCTATCTCGCCAGTCTCCGGATGGACCAGGCCCAGACCTGGGAGGAATTCGTCGAGGCCTGCAACTACAGCGGCATCCCCGCCGAGAACATGATCTGGGGGGACGTGGACGGCAACATCGGCTACCAGGCGGTGGGGGTCTCGCCGATCCGGAACGCCAACTGGAGCGGCCTCGTCCCCGTCCCCGGGGACGGACGCTACGAGTGGCAGGGATACCTGCCGATCAAGGCGCTCCCCTCGGTCAAGAACCCCGAAAAGGGTTTCTGGGGCACCGCGAACAACCTGATGGCTCCCGCCGTGGCCTCCCACTATCCCCACCCCGAGGCCCTGCACTTCACCTGGGGTGACGAAATGCGCGGTCTGCGGGTGGACGAGCTGATGCGGAACGGCCGGCGCCACACCGTCCAGGACATGATGGCCTACCAGCACGACGAACTCAGCGTCGTCGCCCGCAACCTCGTCCCCTTGCTCATGCAGGCGGAGCCGCCGGAGAGCCCGGCGAAGGCCGCCCTGGCCGACTGGGACTTCGTGATGGACAAGAAGTCGGTGGCCGCAACGATCTACCTGCACTTCGAGCGGCGGGTTTCGGAGGCGATGCGCGAACTCTTCATTCCCGAGGCCGCCCGCGGCCTGGTCCGGGGGGTGAACAAGAAGCGCATGTTCGACCACCTGATGGCGCCCCTCGGCCAATTCGGGGACGACCCGATCGCGGCCCGGGACGCGCTGCTCGTGCAGGCGTTCGCCGACGGGGTCCAGGACGTCACCGAGAGGCTGGGAGCCGACATGGCGAACTGGCACTACGGCCAGGACGCCATGAAGCACGTTCACATCACCAACTACATGGCGCAGGCGGTAAACGAGGAAACCCGGCAGCTCCTCGAGGTGGGCCCCTACCCGCGGGGCGGCTACGAATCCACGGTGAACAACACCAGTGGCAGCGACAACCAGCGTTCCGGCGGCAGCTTCCGCGTCATCCTGGATCCGTCGAACTGGGACAACTCCGTCGCGACGAGCGCTCCGGGGCAGTCCGGCGATCCGATGAGCCCCCACTACCGGGACCTCTTCGAACTCTGGGTCCGGCACCAGTACTTCCCCCTCGCCTACACGCGGGCGAAGGTCGAGTCGGTGACGGAACACCGGCTGGTGCTGAACCCGTAGGGCACGCAATCTCCGGCGCCACCGCCCGACCGGAGGCGCCGGCTAGCCTTCCCGCCGCATGACGTCCAGCGGTGATTCCGCCCCCGGGCCTCCCGGCGCTCCCCGCCGCCCGCGGTCCTACGAGAAGTTCGGCCGGCGCTGGACGGATCCCTGGGCCTGGATCCGCGACCGGGAGGACCCCGAAGTGCTCCGCCATCTGAGGGCGGAAAACGCCTGGACCGAACGGTGCCTCGCGCCGTGGTCCGACCTCCGCGACACCGTGCTCGCCGAGATGAAGGCCCGGATCGTCCCCGACACCGCATCGCCGCCGGTGCGGCACGGCCCCTTTCTCTATTTCTCGCGCTATCGCCGGGGCGAGGAGTACCCGGTGTTCTGCCGCCGCCGGGCCGGATCGAAGGGCCACCGGACGGGCCGGGAAGAGCTCCTGCTCGACGGCAATCACCTGGCGCGAGAGGCGCACGGCGACGCCGCCGACGGCTATTTCTCGCTGGGCGCCCTCGAAATCTCACCCGACCACGAGATCCTGGCCTTCGCGACCGACACGGTGGGGCGGCGCCTTTACGACCTGCGATTTCTCGACACGCGGTCCGGGGAAGTACTGAACGACCGGATCCCGGGCGCCGCGCCGAACGTCGTCTGGGCCGCCGCCGGGGACGCCGTGTTCTACACCCGCCCCGATCCCGAGACCCTTCGCTGGTCGAAGGTGATGCTCCACCGCCTCGGGCAACCCGTGGAGCAGGACACTCTGGTCTACGAGGAGGAGGATCAGACCTTCTGGGTGGCGGCCCACGAGAGCCGGTCGCGGGAGTTCGTGCTGCTCTACTGCGAGCAGACGGACCGGGCGGAGGCCTGGGCGATCCCGAGCCGTGAGCCGGAGGCGCCGCCCCGCCGGCTGATTCCGAGGGGTGGACCCCACGAGTTCGAACTCGACCACTTCCGGGGCTGTTTCCTGATCCGCACGAACCGCGGCGCTCCCGATTTCCGTCTCGTCACCGCAACCGAAGCCGACCCGGCCGAAGAAGCGGCCTGGGAGGATCTCGTCCCGGCCCGGGACGGTGTCCAACTCGAAGGCTTCGAGCTCTTCGAGACCCACCTGGCGCTATTCGAACGCCGGGAAGGGCGCCAGGAGCTTCGTCTGCTGGATTGGGGAAGCGGGGCGACCCGGCGGGTACCGCTTCCGGGGCCGGTGCGGGCGCTCGACGAGGAGAACAACCCGGAGCCGGAAGCGGCCGAAGTGCGGGTCGTGGTGAGTACTCCGAAGACGCCCGCCACCACCCTCGCCGTTTCGCTCGCGACCGGCCGCCGCCGCACCCTGAAGCGGGAAAGGGTCCCAGGGTTTCGCTCCCGGGACTACCGCACGCGCCGTCTCTCCGCGCGGGCGAAAGACGGGGCCCGGATTCCGATTTCGCTGGTCCATCACCGGGACCATCCCCCGTCGTCAACGTCGCCCCTGCTGCTCTACGGATACGGCGCCTACGGGATCCCGATGGACCCCGCCTTTTCGCGGGCCCGGTTCAGTCTCCTGGACCGGGGTTTCTCGTTCGCCATCGCCCACATCCGCGGCGGGCAGGAGCTCGGGCGCGCCTGGTACGAGGCCGGCCGGCAGGACAAGAAAACCAACACCTTCCACGACTTCATCGCCTGCGCCGCTCACCTGCAGAGGCGCAGGCTCTCGGACCCCGGGCGGACGTACGCCATGGGAGGCAGCGCCGGGGGTCTCCTGATGGGCGCCGTCCTGAACGAGGCGCCGGAGCTCTTTGCAGGCATCGTCGCCATGGTTCCCTTCGTGGACGTGCTGAACACCATGCTCGACCCGGACATCCCGCTCACCACCGCGGAATACGACGAGTGGGGAGATCCCAACCGGAAGGAGTTCTTCGAACTCATGGCGAGCTACGCGCCCTACGAGAACGTCCCGGCGGCCCCCCTGCCCCACCTGCTGGTCACCAGCGGACTCCACGATTCCCAGGTGCAGTTCTGGGAGCCCACCAAGTGGGTGCAGCGGCTCCGGGACCGGAACACCGATCCGGACGCGAAGATCCTGCTGCGCACCAACATGGACGCCGGGCACGGCGGCCGCTCGGGGCGTTACCGCGGACTCGAGGAGACCGCCGAGATCTACGCGTTCCTGATCGGACTGAGCGGGGTGGCGGAATCCGACTGAGTCAGCCGTCCACCCAGGGGAAGCGCGCGCCCTCCCCGGCTTCCTCGTCGCGCGCCGCCGCCACGGCGCGCTCCATCGCGGCGACCTCCGCGTCGCTGAGTTCCGCGAACAGCTTGCGCTTGGCCGCTGAGAGCCGTCCCTGGTTCTGCATCACCAGCCGGACGAACAGGGAGAGGCGACGGTCCGGCATGTCCACGATCTCCCGCACGGTTTCGGTGGCGCGGTTGAAGACCGCGACAAAGCCCAATTCGTCGCGAAGATCCTGTCGGATGGTGTCGGCGACGCGGTCGTACAGATACTCCGCGAAGGGAGTGGCGTCAAAGAAGCGGTACAGGTCGGCGGTGTCGCTCCGCACCCGGATTTCCCGTTCCGGCGTCCAATCCCACGGGATGAGCGCCAGACGGGGCCGGGAGAAGCCCGCGAGCACCGCGTCGTAGCCCTGCCGGTCGCGCAGGATCGCAGCCGACACCGGAAGGACTGCTCCCGCCGGGCCGTAACCGCGGCTTGCGAGGGCCTGGTGGACGAGCCAGCGGTGGATACGGCCGTTGCCATCTTCGAAGGGATGGACGAAAACGAACGCGAACGCCGAAACGGCCGCCGCCACCACCGGGTCCGTCTCGCTCCTGGAAAGCCGCCGGGAGAGATCCATCCAACCCTCCATGAGACCCGGCACGTCTTCGGAGCGCGGACCGATGAAGTGCACCTCGTCGCGGTAGCCGCCGACCGTGGAACCGACGAAGATCTGTACGTCACGCCAGTCGCGGGCCGCATAGCGGGGGTCCACAATCTCCCTTTGGAGGTTCAGGAGGGTGGCTTTGTCGGTGGGGTCGCGGCCCGGCGCCGTCCGCAGGGCAGCGACGAAACGCTCCGCGCGGGTCGCGTTCGCAGTCTCTCCTTCGATCGCGAAGGAAGAGCGCGTTTCCTTCGTGTAGAGATAGTTGACGGCGCGGACGAGGACCGCGGGGTCGTACCGCGCGACGAGCGTCCGGGCCTCTTCCTTCAGACCCTGTTCCATCGCGCTGCGGAGCCGGCGCGTCCGCCGGACCGTGGGGCAGAGGCCGGGACCTCCCAGCAGGTTGTCCAGCACCCGGTGCCGGGGCGAACGACGCGGCGTGGCTACGAAATGCCGGCCGGGGTCAAGGGCCGGCACGTAGTTCCCGATCTTCCCGTCTTCGAGATCCAAGGTTCGCCCCAGAAGAGTCTCATACAGGAACCAGGCGCGCCTGCTAAAGGTCCCTGTGGGTTCGCCCCGTACCCAACCCTCCAGGGTTGCCGGCCCGATCTCCCGGAAGGCGGCCGTGAGGACTCCGAGGTCGAGTGGCTCGTGGCGGAGCGCGAAGCGCAGGTGGGAAACGACGGACCCGTCAGTCGCGTAACGCCGGGGGTAGGACTCGAAGATCCGCTCCCCTTCGGTTTCGGTACGGCGCGCGCCGGACACGAGGCAGCTTTCCGTCGCCGCCCCCGGGACCCGAAGGCCCAACTCCCTGTGTATCCAGGCCTGCCCCAGGAGATCGGCGCCGGTTACGGTAGAGCGGGACATGGACGGCTGGATCATGGGAAACGGGCATCAGGACGGAATGCCGATTCGATCCGGCGCTGTTGGCATGGAAGAAGGATTTCCATTGCCCGTTCCATTGCCGAAGACACAAATCGGTGGCAAATCGGTTTTCGGCGTGGAATTACGATTAGATTACCATCCTTTTGTGGAAAAACAATTTCCATTGCCAAGAACACAAATCGGTGGCAAATCGGTTTTCGGCGTGGAATTACGATTCAATCAGCCTCGATCAGTGGAAAGGCCATTAGAAATACCCGCGACAACAAACTTCTCGCTACGCGCCCGATGAATCAGATCGCCGTCGTCTTCCAGCCGCCCCGGCGGAAGACCAGCGTGCTGACCACCGCCGAAAGGGAATAGGCGAGCGCCACCGCCCAGAACACCCCGTCCACCCCGAGGGCGGTACGGGACAGCAGCCAGGCGGCCGGGATTTCGAAGAGCCAGAAACAGAACAGATCGATCCAGGTCGGAGTGCGGGTGTCCCCGGCGCCGTTGAAGGCCTGCCGGGTCACCATGCCCAGCGCGTAGAAAACGTAGCCATAGCTGACGACCCGGAGCGCGGTAGCGGCGATCTGGAGCACCTCCGGGTCGTCCGTGAAGATCAGGGCGATTTCCGGGGCGAACACCACGAACACACCCGTAACCAGGCCCATGAACGCCATGTTCCAGCCGCCCGTGATCCATACCGCGCGTTCGGCGCGGTCGGGCTTCCCGGCCCCGAGGTTCTGGCCGACGAGCGTCGAGGCCGCATTCGAGAGGCCCCAGCACGGGAGGATGACGAAGAGCGCCACCCGGATGGCGATGACCCAGCCGGCAACCGCGATGGTGCCGAAGCTCGCGATGATGCGGATGAGGAGGATCCAGGGCAGCATGTCCGCGAGCATCTGCGCGATCCCGCCCACCGACACCCGGCACAGGTTCTTGAGCACCCCCCACTGGGTGCGGATGTCCTCGCGCCGGATCCGAATCCGCGACCCGTGGGCAAGGATCCAGAACTGATAGAGGACGCCGGTCCCCCGGCCTATCGTCGTGGCCACGGCGGCCCCCGGAAGCCCGAGTTCCGGGAACGGTCCGAGTCCGAAAATCAGACAGGGATCCAGCACGATGTTGATCCCGTTCGAGAGCCAGAGCGCCCGCATCGCCGCCTGGGCGTCCCCTGCCCCCCGCAGGATCGCGTTGTTCAGGAACAGCAGGATGATCGTGGCCATCCCGGCGTACATGATCCGGGCGTGCGGGGTGCCGACGGCGACCGTCTCGGCATCCGCCCCCATGAGGCCCAGTACCCGGGGCGCGAAGATCATTCCGAGCGCTCCGAGCGCGACCGACACCGCGAGTCCGAGGCCGATGGCCTGGACTCCCGCACGCGCCGCTCCCCGCCGGTCCCCTTCCCCGAAGCGGCGTGACACCACCGCGGTGACCGCGAACGAAAAACCGATGGCGATCGCGTAAACCAGATCGAGCGCGGTCTCCGTGATCCCGGCGGAAGCGAGCGCCGGAGCCCCGAGGCGGGCGATGAAGAACGCATCGACCACGGCAAAGATCGACTCCCCGACCATCTCGAGCGCCATCGGCACGGCGAGCACGAACACCGCGGGGGTGAGCGGGCCCGAGGTCAGGTCGCGGTCGGAGCCCCGCAGCGATTCGACAATGAGGGCGAGCAGGCGCCGCGTCCTCGAACCCAGGGGCATGGTGACGTGGGAAGTCGGCCGGTCAGCTGCCGCTGCCCGTACAGCCAGCCGGATCGCGGGTGGGGCGCACTCTCGGGTACCGGGTCAGGCTGGCGGAATCAGCGCGACGATCCTCACCGGGGCTCCGGTGCCGGCCTCGATCTTCATCGGCAGCGCGATCAGCAGGAAACCGGTCGGTGGAAGCTCGGACAGGTCCCCGACGTTCTCGAGATTGGGGATGCCGGCCGCCCCTCCGACCTGGTGCACGATGAAATCGGTGGAGGGTCCGTAGTCCACGCTCGCGGTGTCAATGCCCACGAGGCCCGCCTCCCGCTCCACCAGGAGCCGCATCGCCCCCTCGGTCAGTCCCGGGAAGTGCAGGTTGTCGGCGCTCCCGGGCTCGTCATCGCCGAGATAGGACAGTGCGTCCGGCCAGCGCGCCGCCCAGCCGGTCCGGAAGAGAACCGCCGTGCCCGCCGGAATCTCGCCGTGTTCCGCTTCCCAGTTCCGGATGTCCCCGGCGCTGGCCCGGTAGTCGGGGTCCGCCTCGGCCTGTGCACTCACGTCCACGACCACCCCGGGGGCAATCAGCCGGGTGAGCGGAATCTCTCCGACCAGATCGGCGCCCTCGTAGAAGTGGTACGGCGCATCGAGGTGTGTCCCGCCGTGTTCGGCGGTGGCGAACTCCTTCATGGCGTAGAAAAAACCGGCCGGGGTCATTCCCTCGGCCAGGGTGTCGAGCTGAAACCCCTTCGTATCGGTCGGCCAGTAGAGCGTGTTCTCGCCGTACTCGTGGCTCAGATCCACCATCTTCCAACCGGCCACCTCATCGGGACCGGGTGGTGGCGAAGGCTCCGGGGGAGCCTCGCAGGCTGTGGCGAAAAGCGCGGCGAGGGCGGCGGCGGCGAGGAGGAATCGGGCTACCATGAAAAACCTGCCAGGGAAGGAAATGCTAGCCAAAGGGATCGGAGGCACGTCCCGAGTCCTCGCGGGGCCGTTGGTAATGGTCGCCACGGCGGCGCTCCTGATACCCAGCGAATCCTCAGGTGTGCTCGCCGCCGCCGCGGTGAGCGCCGCCGTCATCGCGACGTGGACCATGGGGTCCGTGGGCCGCCGCGCATCCGGCTCGCCGAAGCGCTGGAACCGTCTCCACCAGGCCGCGAGCGCCAGTTTCGCGCTGTCGCTGGCAGCCGGTGCGCTGCTGGCGGCGGGGCTCTTCGAAGGTCCTGGTTTCTTTGGCTTGCCGCGGTCCCTCTGGGGACTGTTGCTCGGGGTCTGGCTCATACCCCTGGTCGTGACGAGCCTCGGTTTCGCAGCGTCGTTCGCACCCCCCGACCCGGCGGACCTGGAACGACTCCGCTCCCGCTCGCAGGAAGGCCCTTGATCCCGGCGCTCCTGCTTCTGCTGACCCTGGCGATCGGACTCGCCGCGGTCCGGAAGACCCGCGATGCATCCGACTTTTTCGTCGCCGGGCGGCAACTCGGCGCCCTTCGCGCGGGGCTCGCGGTCGCCGCATCGGCGTTCAGCGGATTCGTGTTCCTCGGGGGGCCGGGGCTGACCGCCCAGGTGGGGCTCGGTTCGCTGTTCATCGTGGTTCCCGCCGGGTTCACCGCCGCGCTCCTCTGCCGGACCGTGGGACGGCGGCTCGCCTTGATCGCCGAGGCCAGCGGCGCCCAGACCCTGCCGGAGTCCATCGCCTTCCGCTTCGGGGCCCGGGCGCCAGCGGCGGTGGCCGCGGTCGCCATCCTGATCGGGAGCGTCATCTACCTGGGAGTGCAGCTCTCGGCGCTCGCCCGGGCCGCCCGCTTCGCCTTTCCGGAGGTGGGACTCGCCACCTGTCTGGTACTCGGCCTGGGGGTGGTTCTCGCCTATTCGCTCGCCGGAGGGATGGTGGCCTCGGTGAACACCGACGTGCTCCAGGGGAGCTTCATGGTGGCCGCCGCGGTAGCGGCGTTTTTCTGGGTCATGACCCGGATCGGGGGTCCGGCCGGCGCCCTGGAGAACCTTGCCGCGACGGATCCTGGCGGCGCCCGATTCCTCGAACCTCTCGGAGTCCTGGAGCCGGCGGCGGGGTTCGGGTTCCTGCTGCTCTTCTCGATCGGCACCCTCGGACAACCCCATATGCTCCACAAGTTCCTGATGCTCAAGAGCCCGGAGGCGCTCCGCTATCTGCCAGCGGTGATCGGCGCCGCCCAGGGAATGAGCATTCTCGTCTGGATCGGCCTCGGGACCGGCGCCATGTTCCTCCTCGGCGGCCCGGGGAATGTGTCCGGACACCCCGACGAGGCCGCCCTCGCGGTCCTGAGTCTGCCCGGGACCCCCGAGGTCCTGGCCGGGCTCGTCGCCGCAGCGGTGCTCGCCGCCATCATGTCCACGAGCGACGCCTTCCTGAACCTGGGAGCGGCCGCCCTCTGTCGCGATCTCCCGCGGGCGCTGGGGCGGGAACGGTTCTCGAGCCTGACCGCCGCCCGCATCGCGGCGCTGGCCGTCGGGCTCGCGGCGCTCGGGGTCGCCGCGTGGCACCTCGCGGAAGGGAGTCTCATCGCCCTGCTCGGAACGCTCGGGTTCGGCGCATTCGCCGCGGCCCTCGCCCCAACGCTCCTGCTGGGGCTCTGCTGGCAGCGGGTCACGGCGCGCGCCGCGACCCTTTCCATGGTGGCGGGACTGGGTTCCCTGGCCGCGGTTGAGGGCCTGCTGCCCGGACTTGCGGTTCCGTCGGCAGTGCCGGCGCTGGCAGCGGGCTTCGGAGTCCTGGTGGTCGCCAGTCTCATCTCCCGGCGGGAGCCGGTCCCCGAGTCGGTCCGGCTCGCGATGACCCTGTGAGCGAGGGGACAGCCAGGCGCCTGCGGGTCGCACTGATCACCGGCGGCTCCACCCCGGAGCGCGATGTGGCGCTGGCCGGCGCCGGTGAGGTGCTCCGGGCCCTGCGGGTGGCGGGGCACGAGGTGACCGCGGTGGACACGGTCCACGGCGCCCTGGGGCCCGAGCAGGAAGGACAGTTCCTGGCGCTTCGCGTGGGCCGCAAACCGCCCGCCGATGAGGAGCTGGCGCAGGCTCGCGAACGCGAAGACGTGCCCGGTCTCCTGCGGCTGAAGGCAGTCAGCGGCGCCGATCTCGCGTTCCTGGTACTCCACGGTCTCGACGGCGAAGGCGGCCTTTTGCAGGCGGTTCTCGAACTCGGCGGACTTCCGTACACCGGAAGCGGGGTGCTCGCGAGCGCGCTGGCCATGGAGAAGGCATCGGCCAAGCGCGTTCTCCAGGGCGCCGGAATCCCCACGCCGCGCTTCGAGATGCTGGAGTTCCAGGCACCCGAGGACCTGCGGAACGAGATCGAATCCCTGGGCGCCCCGGTTGTCGTCAAGCCCTCCCGGGTGGGTTCGTCGGTCGGGCTCCGGATCGCGCACGGCTTCGCCGACGTCTGCTCGGCCGTCGCCGAAGCCCGACGGCACGATCGTTGCGTTCTCGTCGAGGAAATGATTCCCGGACGCGAATTCACCGTCGGAGTCGTCGGCGAACCCGACGGCATCGGTCTCGAACCACTCGGCGTGGGAGAGATCGTGACCGGCTCCGGACTCTTCGACTACCACGCGAAGTACACCCCGGGCATTGCCGAGGAGCTTTTCCCCGCGGACATCCCGGAGCCACTCGCGCGCGAGCTTCGCGAACTGACGGTGGAGACCCATCGGGCGCTCGGCCTCAGAGACTTTTCCCGGGTGGACTTCCGCCTGGACGCGAACGGCGAACCCTTCGTGCTGGAGGCGAACACCCTGCCGGGGATGACGACCCGCAGCCTGCTGCCCCAATCGGCGGCGGTGATGGGAATCAGGTTTCCAGCGCTTTGTGACCGGATCGCCCGCCTGGCGGCCCGGCGGAGGGAATGACATGTGTTCCCTTGCCGTTTTCTGCTTCGCCATTGCAGCGGGCGGAGGATGTAACTACCCCGTCGCCGTACAACCCTGGCCGGCGAGCGACGTTCCGCGACCGCTCGCTCCGTCCCCGTCTTCCGTGGGCCTCTTGGTGGACGCCGCCCGGGTGCCCGATGAGATCGCGGTTCACGACTCACTCGACAATCCCCTGTGCGCTTTCACGCGCTATCCGCTGGCGGCCCGGGCATCGGTCACCGCGGCGGTGGTCGACACACTCAATGTTGCGGTCCGCGATGTGCGGCTTCTGGATACCGCAATGCACCGGTGGAACGTTCAGAGCGAAGGCCTCGACGCCGCCTTGGTGGTACGGGTGGAGGCGTTCGCGGTCAACCTGTACCCCACGAGAAAGCTGGTGGGCGCCGAGTTCCGAGCAGAAGCCGAACTCACCCTCTCGGTTGTGGCCATCACCGGGGATGGTCGGGAAATCCTTGAAACGGTGAGTGCCACGGCGACCCAGACGGCCGTAGATCGTTGGGGTCTTGGCGGTTGCTCGCGCGGTGTGCCGCCAGCCACCCGGGCGGCGCGGCTCGCGATCCGGAACACGATGGCCGAACTCATGGCATGGACTACCGAAACGCTCACCCCCGCCCGGAGCCTCCAGGAGGGGGCCGCACCATGAGAGACAACCTCCTGCGAAGCGGAGTCGCGGCGTGTGGCCTGGCGCTCGCTGCCCCCTCCTGCTCGCACGCGGTCCTGGTGCGGCCGGCGCCCTCTTATGAGGCCTTCGCGTTCGAGGCCCCGCTGCCGGCCGCCGCCGCGGTCTTCGTGGATGCGGACCAGTTCTTTCGCGAGGTTCCCCTGATCCGGGATGCGTCGGGGGACGAACACTGCGGCGGTTCCCGCTATCCGGTGGACGCCCGCGAGCCCTTCGAGGTTTCGGTCATCGGCACCATGGAGCGGCTCGTGCTCGAGGTGGAGCCGACCACCACCCCGCTCGACCGGGCGGCGATGGAGGCGCGCGGTCTTGACTCCGTCATCGTGGTGCGGGTGGATACCTTCAACGTCGGACTCACCAGCGGCGGGCTGCTCAACCTCAACTTCGAAGCCGGCGCCGAACTGATCGTCTCGGTTTCCGCGTTCACCCACGAGGGCCTGCAGGTGCGGGAAACGGTGTTCGGCAACGGCGTGCAGAACCAGCGCGGATTGTCCTGTGACACCGGCGCCGCCGCGCTCGGGGCCGCGATCGAGGTCGCGATCGACAACTCCATGACCGAGCTGGGTGAGCTGATCGTCAACTCCCCCGAACTGCGCCGCTCGCTGGGCGCCGGCTGATCCCCGGCCGGGCGCGGAAGCGCCCGCGATGGCTCCTCGGGATGTTCGGGAGCCAGAATAGAGGCCATGAAACCGGCATCCGGAACCTGCTGCCGGACTGTCGCCGTCGGCGTCCTGGTCGTTGCCGCCGCCTGTCGGGGGACGCCGGACGGGGGACCCGCCGAGCTGGTCGTACGCGACGGCGCGGTCCACACCTCGGACGCGCGGCGGCCGGTTGCGGAGGCCCTTGCGGTTCGCGACGGCCGCTTCGTATTCGTCGGGAGTTCCCGCGGCGCCGAACGCTGGATCGGTGAAGCGACGGAAGTGATCGACCTCGGCCGGCGGGCGGTGATTCCGGGCCTGATCGACGGCCACGTTCATCTGGAGTCGGGGCTCTCCCTGGTCCGGGGAGTGGACCTGACGGGAGTCGCGGACCGCGGGGAGTGGACGCGCCGGATCGCCGTGCGCGCCGCCGAACTCGGGCCCGGCCGCTGGATCGTGGGCGGGCGCTGGGACCACACCCTTGTCCGGGGGTGAATTCCCTTCGGTGGAAGACCTCGATCCGGTCGCGCCCGAGAACCCGGTGGCGCTGTCGGACATCGACGGCCATACCACCTGGGTCAACAGCCTCGCGCTCGAGCTCGCCGGGGTGAGCGCCGCGACTCCCGACCCGCCCGGAGGCCGCATCGTCCGCTACGCCTCGGGAGAGCCGACCGGCATCCTCCTTGAAACCGCAGGCGCGCTGGTGCGGGACCACGTCCCGCCGCTCAGCCCGGAAGACGAACGGGAGGCCATGCGGGAGACGTTTGCGGCCGCGGCCCGACTCGGCTTGACCGGGGTCCACAACATGGCCGGGCTCGGGCAGATATCCCGCTACGTCGAGTTCGCGGCGGCCGGCGAACTGCCGCTCCGGGTCTGGTACGGCGCCACCGGAGCCGCGGACCGGGCGGAGGAACTGGCCGCCGCCCAGGACGAGGCGCGGGTAAAACTGGCCGCAGTCACCCGGCGACGCGGGCCGACCTTCGAGGTGGGGTACGCCAAGCTGATGGCGGACGGGGTGCTGTCCGCGCGCACTGCCGCCCTCCTGGCGCCCTATGCCGACGCGCCCGACGAGTCCGGCTTCATGGTGACGGAGTTCGAAAGTCTCGCGGATGCGGTCACCCGGATCCACGCCGCCGGTTTCCCGGTGGCGATCCACGCGATCGGCGACCGGGCGGTGCGCACCTCGCTGGATGCCTTCGAGACCGCTGCGGCCCGCGGGCCGCCTCCGGGACTGCCGGATCGGATCGAACACATCGAGGTACTGGATCCGCAGGACGCTCCCCGGTTCGGCGAACTGGGAGTGCTGGCCTCGTTCAACCCGCACCACTGCATTACCGGAATCGACGTGTACAACACCGACCGCCTGGGGGAAACGCGGGCGGCGTGGTCCTTCGCCTGGGGTGCGGCCCGGGACGCCGGAGCCACCCTCGTCTTCGGCAGCGACTGGGCGACGGCCCCGCTGGATCCCCTGCGCCAGCTCTACGCCGCAACGTTGAGGGAAAAACCGGGCGGCGGACCGGCGGGAGGCTGGCGCCCCGGGCAGCGGGTGACCTGGGACGAGGCGCTTGCCGCGTACACGCTGGCGCCGGCGGCAGCCTCCGGCTGGGACGACGAAGTGGGCTCGATCGAGGTCGGGAAATGGGCGGACTTCGTAGTGCTGAACCGCCCGATCCCGAATCCTCCCGACCGGTCGATCCTCGATCTGGAAGTCCATTCGACCTGGGTCGGGGGCGCCCGCACCTACCGGGTAGGAACGAACGACTGACCGGCCGGTAGGCTTCCGGCAATGAACGGCGTCCCGGAACCGATCGTCTCCGCCGCCTGGCTTCGCGCGCGGCTCGATAGGGATGACCCCGCCGTGGTTGTGGTGGACGTCCGCGCCAACCTCATGGACCCCGGCTGGGGCCGGGTCCGCTACCTGGAGGGTCACCTCCCCGGCGCGGTGTTTGCCGACACCGACCGCGACCTGTCCGGCGAAAAGACCGGTACGAACGGACGCCATCCCCTACCCCCGGTGGCCCGGATGGCGGGAGTCTTCGGGAGCCTCGGCATCGGAGCCGAAAGCGTGGTGGTCGCCTGTGACGACGTGTCGGGGATGTTCGCGGCGCGCCTCTGGTGGATGCTCCGCTACCTCGGCCACGTCCAGGTTGCGGTTCTGGACGGAGGACTCCCCGCCTGGATCGAGGCGGGAGGCGCTCTCCGAACGGG